>Ga0209010_1000028_pt1 | contig 80253 bp, 75 predicted proteins | sample BlaSpr_A8_OM1_O3_FD_187985 | JGI IMG/M metagenome (GOLD analysis project Ga0209010, IMG submission 187985) | Forest soil microbial communities from Thunder Bay, Ontario, Canada - Black Spruce, Ontario site 2_A8_OM1_O3 (SPAdes) (version 2) | ecosystem: Environmental > Terrestrial > Soil > Boreal...
CCTCCAGCACTACGCTCAGGCGAATCAGAGGCAGGATCTGCCCGCGATATTGCGTCACCCACTGGCTGCCCGACATTTCCACTTGCGCCACCGGAAACTCCTCGAGGCGCGCTAGCGTGCTCAGCGGAATGGCCATGCGGGAATCCCCCGGACCGGCGAACAGCAGGAAGGTTTGCTTTTCGCCTTCGGTGGTTGCCGATTCCGCGGCCTTTTCCGTTAGAGCGCGGTCGCGAGTTTCGGTGACCACGCTGGCGCGCTGCGCCAAGCCCAGCACATCCAGAATGAGCGCCACTTTGCCGTCCCCCATGATGCTGGAGCCGGCAAAGGTCTTCACCGTCTTGAGCTGTTTGCGCAGCGGCTTGACCACAATTTCTTCCGTGTCGTTGATCTGATCGACCACCAGTCCAAATCGCCGCTCATCGGCTTGCAGCACCACGATGTTGACTGCGCCGTTGTTTCCCGTCCCTGAGTTTGCCTCGGCTGCCAGTTTCAGCTCGCGGCTGAGATACACCAGCGGCAGCAAGTGTCCGCGTAACCGGTAGACGGGCGCGCCGTGAACTAATTCGACGCCTTTGCTCACGTCGTCGGCCTCCAGCCGCACGAGTTCGAGCAAGCTGACCTGGGGAATGGCATAGCGATCGCCACCGCAGGTCACCACCAGCGCCGGGATGATGGCCAAGGTCAACGGAATCTTGACTCGCACCGTCGTGCCCCGCCCCGCTGTGGACTGAACTTCCACGGTGCCGCCAATCTTTTCTACGTTGGTCTTCACCACGTCCATGCCCACGCCGCGGCCGGAGACGTTGGTCACCTTCTCCGCCGTGGAGAATCCTGGCAGAAAGATCAGATTGAAAATTTCCCGCTCGCTCATACGCGCCGCCTGTTCGGCGGTGATCACGGCCCGTTCCACTGCCTTCTTACGAATGCGTTCAACATTCAAGCCGGCGCCATCGTCGGTGATTTCGATATTGACCTGCCCGCCTTCATGAAAGGCGCGCAGGATCAGCCGTCCAGCTCGATCCTTGCCCGCCTTTACCCGGACTTCCGGAAGCTCGATCCCGTGGTCCACAGAGTTGCGAACCAGATGCGTAAGTGGATCTTTGATCGCCTCGATAATGGTCTTGTCCAATTCGGTCTCTTTGCCTTCCATCTCGATGCCCACTTCCTTGCCGCAACCGAGTGCGACGTCGCGGACAGTGCGCGGGAACTGGCCCCAGATATTCCCGATGGGCTGCATACGCGTCTTCATGACCTGCGCTTGCAACTCGGTGACGATCAGGTTCATGCGCTCGGAAACCGCCTGCAGGCCGGTGTCTTCCAGCGCGTTCGTGAGTTGCACGAGTTGATTCCTGGCCAACACCAGTTCGCCCACCAGCATCATCAGCTTGTCCAACAGGCTGACTCCCACCCTGATGCTTTCAGGCGCCGCGTCGTGCGGTTTGGCTTCCAGAGTTTGCTGGGCCGCCAACACGTCTTCCATCTTGGCCAGACCCAAGGCCACGAGAATTTCGCCAATACGCCGCCGATCGCCGTGTTCCTGCTCTTCCAGCGCGCGGGCAATGTCGGCAGGCTGCACGTGCCCACGCTCGACCAGCAGACCACCGATTTTTCCGCGCGCGGGTTTGCGCGGCGGCGAATCGTCTTTCTTTGTCAGAGGGCCAGCATAGGGCGTAACCTCCTGAGCCGGAATGACAGCCTCCGAGGTCGGCACAGTTTGCTTCGCAGGCTCAGACGGCGATGCCCCTTGGGTTGGCAGCGGCTTTGCTCCGGCGACAGCAGGCGGCGAGGATGCCGTAACAGCAACGCCCGCAGCGGCGGGATTGGCCAGTCGAGTCAGGGTTTCTCGCAACTCCGGATAATCCGCATCTCCGTCCTGGCCGGTCGATTTGACCTCTTTCAACATCTGGCGGACAGCGTCCACCATACCCAGAAGGGCAGTGGTGATCTCTGGATTCAGGATGAGCTGACCGTCGCGCAAACGGGTGAGGAGATTCTCGCCGACGTGCGCCACCTTCTCCAGTTTATTGAAGCCCAAAAAGCCGCAGGTACCTTTGATGGTGTGAATGGTACGAAACACGCCTGCCAGCGCGTTCCGATCCTGCGGATTTTTCTCCAAGCCAACCAGATCCCGGTCCAGCCGGTCCAGGTTCTCGTAACTCTCGACCAGAAAATCCTGGACGATGTCGCTGTCGCTCATGGCTGCCGTTCCTTTCCGGCTTCGGGGATTCCCGTGGGCGTGCAGGCTACCTGTCGCTGCGTTACGTGTTCGGAAGCGTGCCTCGCTTGGGCGAGCGAGGTCCCCATCGCCTACGATGAGGTCCCTCTTCTCTAATGACCTATCGTCCGTTCAGCGATTTCCATTAGCGGGGCTCCTCGCCGGAAAAATCGGAAGGGCTGCGCGGAGGGCCTAGGCGCCAAGCTCCACCTGGCGATGGAGAAAACGGAATGATGCCCCAAACTGCTCGGAGCGGGAACTTTAAGGCATCAAGGGCACTGCTCTTACGCGGTCTCACGAAGGCAGGTTGCGTGGATCACGAGGGCTAGCAAGCACTGATCTCTCGACCCGGAGTTGCTGATCGACTGCGAATCCGGTTGAGCCAATGGAACCAAAAACCGACGCCGATCCTATTTAGGCTCGACGTCGGCGGGATACCGTTCCCAATACAACTGCTCCAATTGAAGCGAAACAGTCTCGATGCAGTCTCAGTGCCCTAATACGGCGTAGCCGGGTATCGGGTCGCCGCTCTGACCGACCACCCACACTCCGCCGTCGCCGCAGTATGTGTCTTTTGGTGAGCACCAGCTTGCGACTTCGTGCGATCTCATGTCAGTGCTGTTGAAAGCCCAGCCACCCGCTAGGGTAGTTTGCTTTTTGGAAGTGGTAACGGCAATCCAATACTGCGTACCTGCCGTGACGGCAATACCAGCCTTGTCGTTGCCTACATCAAGAGTGCAGCAAGTTCCATAGATAGGCTCAGTCTTGATATCGAACGTCTTAATGACATCTCCAGGCGAGTTATTGTTGTCAGCAAGAAGTTGAATCTGAAATGCACCCGCATCTGCTGTGTCAAACGCGCCAACCGAAACTTCCATGCGAGTTACAGTGGCATCGGCTGCGGGCGTGAACGGAATGGCCTCCCAGAATTGAGTACTGAGAAAGTCCGACCCGCCGCCAGAGATGGTATTGCCAAAGCAGCAGAAGTACGTGCCGTACGGGTAGGTGCTGAGGTTGCCTGCGATTGTCTTGAGACCCGCGTCCGATTGGGGGCTCCTTGGCGTGACGACGGACGGCCCTTTGGTGGCGACTGCGGTTCTTCCGTTGTTGGTTAGGACGTAGTTAGGCTTGGTTCCCAATGCCAGCGCGGTGACGCCAATGAGCGCCAATACGGCCAAGCAAAGTAACATGCGTGCGAGCGGTGACTTAACCATTATCTCCTCCAGTTTTTTATTGGTTCTGATCAGGCTTACTTGAAACCCTGGTTCGAATCCGTGGCGTCTGCACTGCCTCCTGCCGCAGTAGTTTCCACTAGAATTCTTCCCGGGTGTGGATGGTCAAAGTCCGGGTCCTACCCCGTGGCTAGAATCAGCTGCCCAACTTGCAGAAGACGGTGGAAAGTTGAGAGCTGGAAGCGGGAGAAATCTGACATATGGGTAAGGACCATGTCAAGGAGAATTCGTCTCTGGAGCGCGATTTCGCATGTTCAGTTGCAACTTTCTGCGCACGGTATGCACAAAATAGAAACTGCTCCGAGGAACAACGACTGAGTCGGTAAAAAAAAAGAACCGCCGGCGTCTAATGTCAGAATACCGGACGCCGGCGGATTGAGTTTGTTCGATTTGCTAAATCAAAACTTACAGGCAGGCACGATGGGCGATTACTTTCCTAAGACAGCAAAGGCCAGCCCGGGTTGGGACGAAAAAGCGGTCCACTTGTCATTCGTGCTACACGAGCCGCCTTTATCCTGAGAGCAGTATTGGGCCGCCGGGGCTGAGTCCACTTGATCGGTGTCGTTCACATTCCAGGCGCCGTAAGTATTGGACGATTTGCTGTTGGTCTTCACAACGATCCAGTACTGTGTGCCGCCAGTGACTGAAATGCCAGTCGAATCCGTCGCCGTTGCGACAGCGCAGCAGGCTCCGAAGTTCGGCAGACCGGTTACGGACCAAGTCTTAATCGCCTTTCCCGGAACGCCGCTGGCATCGGAATAGAGGCCAATGATCAATCCGTTGTACCCTTCAACATAACCAACTGCGACTTCGACCTTGGTGACGGTGTGAGCAGCGCTAGGAGTGAAGGCGGCCGCACTCCAATATTCGGGGAAGCCGGTTATTGCGGTTGGCCCCGTGATTGTGAAGCCTTCACAGCACCAGTATTCGCCCTTCGGGTATGCAGTGCCAAGGTTGTCATAAATGTGGACAAGGCCTGCCTCATTGCGCTCGGTTCGCGTGACTGACGGAGTCGGTTTTGTGGCAATAGTCATTCTGCCGTCCTTACTCAAAACGATTCCATCCTTGTTGGCAGCAAAAGCTGTGAGGCTGGCGAGAGCCAGCACGGTGAATGTCAGCAACGCTTTCTTGCACATGTATTTGTCTCCTCCGTTTTTAGTTGGGGTGGCTGAAACCGGAACTCGGAACCTTACTCCTGCTGCGACTTTTGCAACCGCAGTTGGTCCCGCCAAACTTCCTCCGGGGCTGAACTTCTACGAGCAGCTCGGCTGTGACAACGCGCGAATCGGTGAACAAAACCGCTGATCCCCTCGCGGCAAAATCATCTCCGCAGCAACGGGAGATGCAAGAAAAACAACAGTCGGAAAGTGGACGGATTTTTGCACTCACCGATGCCAGTGTCAAGCAGAATCCTTCTCTAGCGCGGGATTTCAATGGTTACTGCGAAAAAGTCTGCGCATGACTCGCAAAAGTTTGCGCGACAATTCGGTTTCTGCGGAAAGCGATTTAAGAAAGTCAAGAGCCAGCAAGGTCGAGACTTTCAAGGCGGCGTGACCTCTCGGTCTCTCGACGACTATTGTCCGGCGTGAGAAGTGAACGTCTCTGGAGGATCGAAGAAGCACCGCCGCCAGAAGGCTTGGTCCGAGAGCGTGCCAGCCTTCCATTCCTGGAGCACAGGCAACGTCACTGCTGCCATTCCGCCATCTTCTGAATCGAAAATTACTACCACTCCAGCTGCAGTGGTTGGCGCTTGGGTGAGTTCGGCATATTCCTTCTGGAACAGAGATTTCGTGAAATCCAGCTTTATTCTCGAACTGGTGTTCGACGCGATTCCGTCTACCCTTTGCACAGTTACAATCTTCACCGTTTGTCCCCGAAGCGGCTCCCAGGTCCCAGGGAAAGACGCGATTTCTTCGTTCTTAACCTGAAATTGTTCAGCGCTGGCCGCGGTTGGGGGATTTTCAACCTTCGCATCGGATGCGAAATTCTCCGGCACCTCGAGGCCCGAACGACGAATCCATCCGCGAGAAAGACCCGAGATTCGAACATGAACCCAGTTCGCGTTCAAATCAAGGATCTCAAATTCGTCTTGGGCGGTCGCGAGAAATAAAACTTTGGCGCCTTCGACTGGACTCACTAGAACCGGAGTTTCCGACTTCTTGACCGCAACCAGATTTTTTGGGTGGGCCTGGTTGCGGAGAATTTCCTCGAGTCCCTTGGCTTCTTTGGTGAGCTCTTCCATATGTTTGTCAGCTACCGCCTTCTGCGTAGCCAAGTCTGCGTTGACACTATTCTCGAGTTTGAAGGAATTCGCGGAAACTGCGGGAAGTTTCGAGTTTGCTATCTGGCCTGCCGACGATGCACTGCTCGGTATTGGGGCTGAGACGGCAGGCATTGGAGCATCAGGATTGTCGTTAGTTCGTGAAGGTGCCGCAGCTACAGTTCGCGAAGGGGTTGAAACAGCAGGAGCAGCGGTGGACGCAGGTACTTTGTTGCCGAGCGCATCCGCAAGACGGTCCAGAAAATCGTTCTCCAGGCGACCGTTGGAAGGCAGCACCTGGTACCCGGAGTTCGACGAAGCGGGATCCGCATACCAAGCGGTAATCTTGGCGCTGACTCGGACGAGAGCTCCTCCCGTAGGTGTAGAACTCACCTGGATCTCGCACTGATAATAACCGCGCTGGAAGCGGTCCAAAGGACGAACACCAGGAGTCGCGAAGCCATCCAATACAGGCAACCGACCGGAGGTCGAGGCTTGTAGCTGCTTGACGACTCTCTCCACTGTCGCCTTCGATTGTGCAAACGTGCGCGCGTAGGGAGCGCTCTGGGCAGCGCTGGACTGCGCCAATACGATCGGGATTGTGACACAGAAGATCAGGCTCGCCGAAGCCGACTTCAGATGAATTCGCCTCACGGCAGCGGCTCCAGTTGGTCGCGATGAATCCAACCGTGCTGTCCATCTTCTGTTTCGATGCCATACCAGTATGGGGTGGCAACGACGATCACAACTTCAGTGCCCGCATCGAGGGATTTCAAACTCGAGGCGGTGTGAAAGGGAGCGGATCTAAGCTGGGCGCCGGGAGCTTTAATAACCCGTTCCGCCTGTCGGCGGAGATCCTCAACGTGCTTTTCCAAAGCCTGGACGGAGGTTTGGGCAGCGGCTAGGGTCACGGCTTCATCCTCTTCGCTTTTGCGTTCGAGTGCCTGCCGGGCCAGCTCTTCCTGCCGGTGTTTTTCACTCTGTTGAGCCTCAGTCTTTTGCAATTCGAGTGCGTCGACGTGGTCCTGGATGTCCTTGAACTCGGCGCTTTCGACGCTGCCATCCGAAGCATGGACGGTGCGCCGGAAATCTTCGGCAAACACTGCGTCGATGCGCAAAATCGTTCTGTTTGGATCGCGGCTCTGTACTACATAGCGCACCGCGAGCGTGCCTTCGTCTCTGGTTTCTTCGAAATTTGCTGGCGCCAAAACCTGGGTGCGAACCTTGTAGAACACGGTGCCTGGTTCTTTCCATTCGGGAAACAACGCCGAGGACGCGACCGCGTTAGCTTTCTCGATGTACTTGTCCTTGTTGTATTCGAAGCTGCCTTGGATGATTCCGTCGTCGACAACAGTTTCAACGGCCTGCAGAACTTCGTTCTCCGGCGCGGAGACTTCCGTGGAGAAGCCCAGACCAAAATCTGCGTGCTTCTTGCGCCCGCGCGCAGCGAGAGGACTCATCGTGGAAGCCAGGCAAAACAACAAGAGCAAAGCGCGTGTAAGCCCGCAACCATGGGCAGGAAAACCGGTTCCAGCGGGTATGTATTCCTTAGCGTCGACGGAATTTAGTATTCCCGTCCTTTTGTCGATATTCCCCATGCACTTCAACTGCTGGCCCAAGTCTTGGATCTTTCTGCAATCAATTCTAACGTGATCTCCGATTCTAGCTCTCTTACTCTCGACCGAGGCCGGCTGTCAACTTGTCTAATTTCATGTTGCACGCCCAATTCGGTCTTGGTGACAAATTGCTGACAATTTTTTTACAAAATATAGACGAAGTTGTCACACTCGAGTGAGACAGCAATGGTACTGTCGCTTGCGACGATTGGTTCGAAGCTCACCGGGCATGAATGTGATAACTATGCGCAAGGAACAAGCCCCGAGCCGGGCTAAGCTCGGTCTATCTGAAAACCGCAATGGGAACGGAACTGGCCCACGGCGAGCGCGCAATCAGGAGGCCAAAAAGCGGGCGCTCATTCAAGCAGCCTTAGGATTGTTCGCATCCAAGGGATACGAGGTAACCACCACGCGCGAAATCGCAGCTTCGGCCGGCTGCGCGGAAGGCCTCATCCACCGCTACTTCAAGGGCAAGGCTGGGTTGCTTACGGCCATGATCGAACATCGGATCTCGAGAGAAGTGCTGGATTTCAGTTACCAATTAGGTCCCGCCTCGAACTTCGCAGATGAATTTCTGCGCTTAGTCGAACGCGAAGTAGAGCGCGCATGGGAAAGCCGTGATTTCCTTCGGGTTTTCATCCCTCGCGCTATCGTCGATCCATCGGTGGGCACGGTGATGAACAAGGCGCTCATCTCGGTGCGTGCCAAGGCGATCACGGAACGTCTGAAACACCACGAGTCTTGCGTTGAATTGTCCCAAGATGCGATTGAGGCATTTACGCAGGTGGTGGGAATGCTCGGACTCGTGTTCGGGTTTGTGCGGCCTGTACTGCTCGGGCATGACCGCATTGGGGCAAAGAAAATGGCGGTCACTGTCGCTAAAATTCTTGTAGGCAACCCCGCAGTTTTCTCACCCATCTGATCGGTTTTTCCGATTCTGAGAATCAGGTTTTCTTATTTTTTCTTGACACTGGTCTAACGGACGTGATAATTAGTGCGTCCACGCGCACTTCACAGGTAGTTGTCGCAGTTTGAATTAGACTTCGTGACAGAGGACCAGATGATCGCTCCTGCTGTACGTGTCTTTCTCGGGGTGCTGCGGAGTCACTGTGCTTCCTGTCGTGAGGCTTGCTCCAAAACCAACGTTTTCAGCGAAACTCTTAAGAGATGGCGTCTTTGTGAATCCAGAGGGCATGCTCAATGCGTGAGCCTGCGCCGTTCATGAATAGGCCAATAGTTTTGCCTTTGTGAATTCGTATTTAGGAGGGCTGGATGATCTCGTCCCGGAGAAGTCTTGCGGGTTGCCTGTTTCTCTTATTTCTTGTCCTTGGCTGCTTGCCGGATGCCCATGCGTTACCCGCCTTCGCCCGAAAATATGGTCTTCGTTGTTCAGCGTGCCACGAATCCTGGCCAATGCTGAATTACTTCGGGCAGAAATTTAAAGACAACGGCTATCAGCTCATGAACGATCGGGACGCCCCGATCTGGCAGAACCCGTCCTACTGGCCGGTCACCTTCCGTATCACACCGATCTGGCATCGTGTCAGCACGGGCCGAGTTGGCGTCGACACCTACGCGGGCGGAGCAGTTTCAGGATCGACCGAGCAACGCATCGAGAGTTCCGGTTTTGACCTGAGCGGGCTCGATTTCCATACCGGCGGAACTCTGGAGAAGAATATCTCGTTCTATTTGCTTCCGTCCTCCGACCCAACCGGTGCGTTCCACTTCGAGCAGGTGTTCGGCCGACTGGATAACATCTGGGGCAGTTCCTGGCTCAACGTCAAGCTCGGCAGATTCGAACTCGACAACCTGCTTTCTGAAAAGCGCATTCTGACTCTGACCGGAAATGGCGGTATTTATCAGACATATCATTTCATTCCGGTTGGTGACGGAAATATCTTCGGACAGATCGGTGACAACCAATTCGGCCTCGAATACATGGGACACTCAGCGGATGACCGGACGCGCGTATCCGCCTCTCTGCTCAGCTCGAATGATGGAAACGTGAACCTGAGTCTGGGATCCAACTCCTATTCAGGTTTCTTTACCGCTAGCCAAGCTTTTGACGCGGGCAAGCTCGGAGTAGAGCGGTTCGGGTTCTACGACATGGGAGGCCAAGCGGCCACCTACTATCGAACTTCTGGCGGAGTACCCATCCCTGGTTCGGGAATTGGCAACAAGGGATTCAATCGCGTGGGCTTCGTCGGACAATTCTACTTCGGTCCCCACTTTGACCTGCAGGTGGTTACACAGCACGGGTCAGACAATATCTGGTTTGGACAAGGCTTCGGCAATGCGATAGCCACAGATGGCAATGGAGGAGCGACCTGCGCGACGCCTACAGGCTGTCCTCCGAACAACACGCCGGGAACGGTTCTTCCAGCGACAGCGCGGGCCCCGAGCTGGAACGGCGCGACCTTTGAAGCTCACTACGTATATAGTCCGCAACTGATCTTCATCGGCCGCTATGAGTTGGAGCGAGTGTCGCAACAGCCAAATACTACGAATGCGTCGAACCTGGGAAATATCAGCACCTTTACCATCGGCTACCGCTACAACCCCTTTATGACCAGCCGAGCGGGGTTCGCTTGGCACAACGAATACAACTGGCTGCACCAGGACGGGACCGGCCCGCAACCCGGCGAGAATTTGAACTCGAGCGAATTGTTGATCGGCTTTGACTTCGACTTCTAGAGAGGACCAGCAATGCGTACGAAATCGTTCTTACAGTGTTCGTTGTTAATGAGCGCGGCCGCTGTGCTAGCGTTTTCGCTGCCTGCCAAGGCACAGGTGTCGACCGTTCAGCTGCAAGCCTGGCTGAATTTGCCGACATCGACCAGCCACATCGGCAATATCACCGGCAATGCCAAGGCTGGAGCTGTGCCTTACCGCAGATTCTGCGTGGGCTGCCACGGCCCACTCGGCGATGGCAACGGCGAGAATGCGGTGTGGCTTGACCCCAAGCCCCGCGACTTCCAGTTGGGGATATTCAAGTGCCGCTCCACACCGACCGGTACCCTGCCCACGGATCAAGACCTTTTTGATGCGATTTCGCGCGGCTTAGACCGCTCCAACATGCCCATCTGGAACACCCTCACCAAAGATGAGCGCGCGGATCTCGTGGCATGGATCAAGCATTTCTCTCCCCGCTGGCAGAACGAGAAGGCAGGAACGCCGATCCAGATTCCTGCCGAGCCGGAAGTCACGCCGGAACGCATCAAAGCGGGACAAGAAGTCTTCGGCAGAGTGCAATGCTGGAAGTGTCACGGTGTTGAGGGAATGGCCAACGGTCCTTCCGCATCGACCCTTACGGATGATCTTGGCCGGGCTATTCTGCCCTACAATTTCTCCGATGGATCTCGACCCAAGTGTGGCACTAGCGACCGTGATATCTACAAAATCTTCATGACCGGCCTGGATGGCACGCCGATGCCGTCGTTTTCGGACAACATCAAGCCCGACGAGGCGTGGGATCTAGTGTTTTACCTGCGTACGCTGCAACCACACAACGCGTATAACGCAAAGGAAAAACAAATCGCCAAGCAATTAGGATTGAAGCCGGTGGCTGCACAATAGTTTCAGACCAAGCGATGCAATTCGTTCTCAGGAGAAAGTCGATGAAAAATCAGCGATATTCGAAGTTCGCGGCAATACTATCGGTGCTAGTACTTGTCGGCCTTGGCGTGCTGAGCTTGAACCAAGGGGTTAGTGCCGCCGCAGAAGGTTCAATTAGTGGGACCGTGAAGCTCAGTGGTACTGCTCCACACATGAGGGGAATTGATATGTCGAAAGACCCCTACTGCGTGAAGCAGCACGACACCCCGATCATGCTCGAGAACGTCGTAGTTGGGTCAGGCGGCGGTCTCCAGAATGTTGTTCTCTATATCTCCGAGGGCTTGACCGGTAACGAGGCCAGCGCAGTGCCTTCCGACCAGCCAACTTTTGATCAGAAAGGTTGCCAGTATATCCCGCACGTCCTAGCCATGGACGCTGACCAGAAATTCCAAGTCACCACCAGCGATCAAACCACGCACAATATCCATCCCTTGCCCAACCCGATGACTGGCAATATCCCGTGGAACAAGTCCCAGCCGCCCGGAGCGCCGCCTATCATAAACAGCTGGAAAGCAACCGAAATGATTTCCGTCAAATGCAACATTCACCCCTGGATGCACGGCTACTTCGCCGTAGTGAAAGGGCCCTACGCAACCTCCGACAAGAACGGCGCGTACACAATTCATGGCGTCCCCGCGGGTAGCTACACGGTGACGGCGTGGCAAGAAGATTTGGGAACCCAGACCCAAAAAGTGACCGTGGCCGGCAGCAAACCCGCGAGTGCGGATTTTACTTTCGCGGCGAAGTGAGGCCCGCCAAAGTTCGGGCAGCAACGAAACCGTTTCATTTCGGGAACAAATGAACAATTGTTCATAAAGAGTTCACGTAACGTTCAGGTTCTTCAGTTACGATGACGCGGGCGCTCCCATTGCCGAGCGTCATCCGTGCCGGCTAAAGGGCGATAGAGCCGTGTCTGAAAGGCTGCAGGAGGCAAAATCGTGGCGAAATTCTTTGCGGCGACCATCATCGTAATTGCGATAGCTTCTGCCATCCCAATTCTCCGGCACACATGGGAACCTCCGGAGGATATTTCCACCCATGGCGCATTGATTGACCGGCAGATGGAAGAAACCATGGCTGAGGCCGGAATCGCGTTTCTGGCTTCGCAGTTCATTTTGGCGATCTTTATCTGGAAGTTCTCCGGTCGCGACAAAGACGCCAAGATTACCTCTTTTCCCGGCGGCGCCACCGGCCTGGTGACAGCTGCGTTCCTTCTTGTCGGCACCGAAGTTTTGGCCCTCGGAATCTTTGGAGTGAAGGCTTGGGCTGACGTTTATTTCACACCGCCATCGGCCAACGCCATGCCAGTTCAAATCCAAGCCGGACAGTTCGCGTTTTATTTCCGCTATCCTGGCCCCGACGGAACCTTCGGGCCGCTTCACCCCAATCTCATCAACGAAGCCAACGAGAATTTCTTTGGTCTTGATACCACGAACGATGCGGATTCCAAAGACGACATTGTGACCGCCGAAATGGCGATTCCAGTAAACCGCGAGATCCATCTGCTCATGCACTCGAAGGATGTTGGCCACTCCTTCTTTGTGCCAGAGTTGCGGGTCCAGCAGGATTTTGTCCCCGGCTTGGATCTTTCTTTGCATTTCACGGCGACCAAGGTCGGGAAGTACGAGATTGTCTGCACCCAGCTTTGCGGTTTGGGACACTACAACATGAAGGCATATCTCTACGTTTATTCCCAGGAAGATTTTGACAACTGGCTCAAGAAAGAAGCGGCAATGCAGTAGGTGAACTCCTTACCCGCTTCGAATTGCGCGGGCTAATGCATCTTCGAGGTGAGAACATGCACGACATGTCTACCCATGCGGCACAACATCACGAGCCTACGACTTTTATTCGGAAGCACGTTTTCAGTCTGGACCACAAGGTCATTGGCAAGCAATATTACGCCTTGGCTCTAGTGGCGGTCTTTTCGGGAATGGTGCTTTCCTGGATCATGCGCCTGCATTTGGGATGGACGAACCTGGCCATTCCAGGTCTGCATTTTCTTTCTGCCAACGGTGCGCCCGGCGACGTCATGACCCCCGAGTACTATCTGCAGCTGATGACCATGCACGGCACGATCATGGTCTTTTTCGTACTCACTACAGCACCCTTTGCCGCCTTCGGCAATTTCTTCCTGCCCATCCAAGTGGGTGCCGAAGACATGCCATTTCCCCACTTCAATATGATGTCGTTCTGGGTCACGTTCGTGGCCTTCCTGGTTCTGGTCTCATCGTTTTTTGTAGGCGACGGGCCCTCTTTGGGCGGTTGGACCCAATACGCGCCTCTCAGCGCCGTCGGTGCCGTAGGCGGTCCGGGCGAAGGTTTGGGTACGGCTCTGTGGGCAATTTCGATTGCGATCTTCTGTGTCGGCCAGTTGCTGGGTTCACTGAACTTCATCACGACTACGCTCGATCTCCGCGTCAAGGGCATGAGCATGATGCGGCTGCCACTGAGCGCATGGGCGTGGTTCATTACCTCCTGCATGGGTCTCACCGCCTTCGCCGTTTTGATGCCAGCCTGCATTCTTCTTATTCTGGACCACGTAGCGGGTACGAGTTTCTTCGTCCCGTCCGGTCTGGTAATTAACGATCAGTTGCAGCCGCACTCGGGCGGATCAACCCTGCTCTGGCAGCACCTTTTCTGGTTCTTCGGACATCCGGAAGTCTACATCGCGATTGTTCCGGCAATGGGCATTGTCTCCCATGTACTGATCACCAACATGCGCAGGCCTCTGCTCAGCCATAGAGTGCTCATTTACTGCATGGGAGCGATTGCGGTACTCAGCTACATGGTCTATGGGCATCACATGTTTGTCAGCGGGATGAACCCGTTTTCCTCGTTGGCATTCTCCTTCCCGACGCTGATTATCACCATCCCAGCGACCATCATTGTGCTGATTTGGACTGGCAGTTTGTACGGCTCCAAATTGCGCATCAATACTGCCTCGCTGTTCGCCTTGGGCTTTGTTTCGATGTTTGTCAGCGGCGGTGTGAGCGGTTTCTTCCTGGCGCAGCCTTCGCTCGACATCATGCTGCACGCGACCTACTTCGTAGTCGGGCACTTCCATATGGTCATGGCGGTGGCGGCAATCTTCGGAATCTTCGCCGGAACTTACTTCTGGTTCCCCAAGATGACCGGACGAATGATGAACGAGACCTGGGGCAAGATACATTTCTGGTTTAGCTTCGTCGGTGCGTACTGTATCTTTATGCCATTCCACTATCTGGGAATAGCGGCAAACATACGCCGCTACCAGGCCTTTGTCGCGGACTACCTGCAGCCGCTGATTCCGGTGCATAAGTTCATCACGGTAGCTGCGCTTCTGACCGGCGCGGCGCAATTTATCTTTATCTACAACCTGATCCACAGCCGGTTCTGGGGCAAGCCAGCACCCGACAATCCGTGGGAGGCCACTTCCCTGGAGTGGAGCACGCCTACCACGCCACCGCCTCACAACAATTTCGGCGATCATCTTCCGGTGGTCTACCACGATCCATACCAATACGGCGTGAAGAGTTCGGTTGGCGACTACGTAATGCAGGCTTCGCCGGAGCAAGTTGCAACCGTGAACGAAGAAAAGTAATCCACAAGTACAGGTGGCAAGTAGAGGAGTCTGGTGCATTATGGCAACTACGGTTCATGAACCGCCGCAAATTGATTCGCGTCGTCGGCCGGGAACGAGTCATTCCGGGAACGGCGGATGGCGAAATCTGGTTCCGGCGGACGGCGACCTGCGTGTAGCGCGCGACTATTCACCACCAGCATCTTCAACGGGCATCTGGGTAGTGCTTTTCGCCGTCACCATGATGTTTGCCGCCTTGACCAGCGCTCTGGTCGTTCGCAAGGGTGCGTCCTTCGACTGGCGGCATTTCACCTTGCCATCCATCCTCTATTTCAACACCTTTCTGCTCCTGGCCAGCAGCGTGACCCTCGAAGTTTCGCGTCGCCGCGTGGCGGCTTTCATGGGCGGGTTGAGAAGCCAGTCTGAGAGCCCGGCGCGCTGGCTTTACATCACATTATTTCTCGGCCTTCTTTTCTTAGCCGGGCAGTACGAAGCATGGCTTCAACTAAGTCGCGAAGGCCTTTTCCTGGCCACGAATCCCAGCAGTTCATTTTTCTACGTGCTCACCGCTGCGCATGGCCTGCACATACTGGGCGGCTTGGCTGGGATCACGTATGTCATTCGAAAGCTCAGCAAGTCGGCTTTGCGGCGGAGCACGCTGGATGCGACCGCGCGCTACTGGCATTTTATGGATGCCCTTTGGGTGTATCTGCTCTTGCTGCTTTGGACGAAGCTTTAACGCACTGGACGACTAGGAGGCGCCGTGAGCCACGCCGATTTGACGATGGAAGGACACTCCGCAGGGTTGACAGCGGGAACTCCGTTTTCGATGCCCACCAAGAAGTTCGCGATGTGGCTGTTCATCATCGCTGACACGATGACATTTGCCGCGTGCCTGGTGGCCTACGGATTCCTGCGTAATGGCACCGCCAACTGGCCAAGACCGTTCCACAGCATCACCAACGTCGCGATAATGACTTTCATTCTTTTGACCAGCAGCTTGACCATGTTGCTCGGCGTGCAGGCCGCGAGAGCGGGAGACAAGGCAGGAGCGTTTCGATGGACAATGATCACCGCGGCCGCAGGCATTCTATTTGCCTTCCTGCACGTGCGGGAATGGCTGGGGCTGATTGACGAAGGCATGACGATGTTCAAGAATCCATGGGGAACCGGACTGTTCGGCGCCTCATTCTTTAGCATCACGGGTTTGCACCTAACTCACGTTACCTGCGGCATCATCGCTCTCGTCGCTGTGGGTCTGCGTTACAAAGGTGGCCGGTATAACGCCGACGACATCGAGGTTGTGGGACTTTACTGGCACTTCGTGGATCTGGTTTGGATGTTCGTAGTACCGCTCGTCTATCTTTTAAATCTCTCCCACTAGTTCGAAAGCTGGAGCAATCTTATGGCAAACGCGGAATCGCATAAAAGCGGTGGAATTGGCAAAGACATAGGCGTGTACGTTTGCCTATTGGCACTCGCGGGCTTGCAATTCATCATCGCCTATCAGAATATGGACGCATCGCGAATGCTCTCACGCATGCTCGCCGTTGCCTTTGTCGAGGCGGTGCTGGCTGCCTTGTTCTTTATGCACCTGTGGGCGGAAAAGCGGGGCTTTCTGATGTTTGTAGCCGTCTTTACGATTTTTGTCTTGCTCGCGATGCAGTATGGATGGACTGATAGTTTTCGCATGTTAGTGGGCGCACCGTTTGCGCATTGAGACTTAAGAGCAGCGCCGTAGATCGCGCATGAGAATTCAGAGACCAATCCGGGTAATTGCATTCGCGATGGTGGCGTTGGCCGCGATTGCGATTCCTCTTCCGTCCTACGGCCAAAGCTGCGCTTTGTGCTACACCCAGGCGGCGTCCGCAGGCGAACGAATGATTCAGGCCTTGCGTAGTGGCATTCTGATCCTTATCATTCCTCCCACGTTCATGTCCGTGGGAATGATTTTCATTGTTCGTCACAAGCGCAATCAGTTCAAGCGGAGCGAAGCAGCAGACGAATCTGGTCAAGACTGGTAAAATGGCGACCACTAATCTAATGGCAAACTCCATCTCTCCGCAGGCGCTCACGTCTAGGCTCAGGGATTATTACACTCTGACCAAGCCCGAGGTGAATCTCCTTATTCTGATGACCACGTCGGCAGGGTACTACCTTGCCTCGCGCGGGCCCTTCAGAATAGCGGGCTTGATTAATACGCTGCTCGGCACGCTATTGGTCGCTAGTGGGACGGCTACGCTGAATCAATGGATGGAACGGGTTTGGGACGGTCAAATGCGCCGCACCGCGAACCGGCCTTTGCCTTCAGGACGGATCAGCAGCCGCGAAGCGCTTTGGTTTGGCATTCTCTTGAGCGCGGCCGGCGGGCTGTACCTCGCGATTACGGTGAATTGGTTGTCGGCTTCTCTGGCAGTCTCGACGCTGCTTTCCTACCTCCTTATATATACGCCGTTGAAGCGGAAAACGCCGCTGTGCACGCTGCTCGGCGCGTTCCCGGGAGCTATGCCGACTTTGATCGGATGGGCTGGAGCGTCGGCAGGGATCGACCGGAATGCCTGGTATCTTTTCGCAATTCTATTTCTATGGCAGTTCCCGCATTTTCTGGCAATTGCCTTGATGTACCGTGAGGATTATTCGCACGCGGGTTATCAGATGCTGCCGGCCTTTGATCTCGATTCTCGCTTCACGCGGGCGGAGATCGTTGGATTTACTCTCGTCCTGATCGCGACCACAATGATGCCGCTAGTAAGCCGCGGCGGCCCCATCTATCTGGCGGGTATGCTCCTGGCGGGAGCGTTCCTGCTGTACCACGTGATCAAACTGGCGCAGTCCGGCTCGAGAGTGCTCGCCAGCCGTCTGGTTCATGCATCCGTTATTTATCTGCCTGTGGTTCTTCTGATAATGATCGCTCGCAAAAGCTAACGCCCGCCCACGCGACGCGCCCAAAGAAGATTTGGCAGATCGTGCTAAAATCGCCCACACATTACACGCATGCCGGGCACAACGAGTGTTCCTAGTCTTAAGCGCAAAGGAATTCTGCGCAGCCTCATCACTGTATTGGCTGTTCTGCTCGTATTGACCTACATCGGATTCGGCGCGCTCTTCTATTTTCAGCAAGACCAAATGGCATTCCCTGCGCCGTCGCAATACGCGAAGGCGACTCCGGCGGATATCGGGATTGCCTTCGAAGATCTTCACATCCCAGTCGCGGGATCGGAACTGTTACATGCCTGGTGGATTCCAGCAGCTCAGCCCTCAGACCAAGTTCTGCTGATGTTTCACGGCAATGGTTATGTACTGGAGCAAGCGGTTGGCCAAGGGGGCGAGGTTATATCTTTACATCGTCTCGGAGCCAACTTGCTGCTTCTGGACTACCGGGGATACGGTTCGAGTACTCCGGGCATCCCGAATGAGACTCGTGTGTATGAGGACGCGCGGGCGGCTCTAAGTTACCTGCTCAACCAGCGGCACGTAGGCATTCACAACATAATCTTCATGGGCCGCTCGATTGGTACAGGGCCAACCACACAACTTTCTGTGGAGCATCCCGACGCTGGAGGGCTGATACTGGAGAGCCCCTTCACTAGCCTCACGGAAGCCGCAAAAGGAATATGGTACCTGCGGGCTTTTCCGCTCTCCCTTTTTGTTCACAACCGGTTCGACAACCTCTCGAAGATCGGCTCCGTACAGGTGCCCGTGCTCATCACCGTCGGAACTGAAGACACTTTAACGCCTCCGGCGATGGCAAATGCATTGTTCCGCGAGGCGAATCAGCCCAAGCAGTTGTACCTGGTTCCGGGAGCCGACCACAACGACATTGTGAAGGTAGGCGGACCGGCGCTCGAAAGCCACATCCGCGCATTCGTCGATGGTGTGCAGTGACGGGGCAAGTCGAACTCGTGCTTCCCGCTCAGAGCGCGGCGGAGATGCCCCGCGTAGGATATTGCAGACACCCGAGCAAAACCACCAGACGCGTCATCTGCTCGTACCTTTCCGCGATGCCGACTGGAGAGATGCGCACGCCCGGGAGAATCATGCCGAGATAGAGGCGCGGGATTGCCTGCAACGCGTAAAGCCGCAGACGAAGAGCATTGTTGACTAGTTTCTCGGCCGCCTCGGCAGTCGCGGGGTCAGGGCTGCGACGGCCGGCATCCGCCAACCGCAGCAGGATTGCCGCATTCTGAGCGGCACAGGAGACATAGTCCGCCGCGGCACGCAAGCGTTCGCGCTGGATTCTGCGGAACTCCGCGGGGGCAAGGTTGGAACGCAGAAACTCCTCCTCGCCGGGATCCACCAGGTTTCGGAATGCCTCGACGTCCACCGACTGCAGATGCTCGTTTGGGTTCTGCAAAACCTCAGAGACGGACGCGCGCCCCTTGGCCAGCCTAACCACGAGCCCCAGGGCTAACAATGCGACGAATATAAGAATCAGGCTAATAGTCATTGCCGTAGAAGACGCTCCAACTCCTGGTTCCAAATTTCTAAGTCGTACGTAGGCAAACTTCTCAGCTCGAATCGAAGTTCGGGCTCCGGCCGGACCACATACAAAATCCAGATCAGCACGCAGAAGTGATAGATCCCCATCGCGGCGCGGTCGTAAAGCTTGTTGCTAAAGGGGACGTAGAGCCGAAGGGCAGTGTTGGCGAACTCCGCAATTGCGAATGTTCCCATGCCCAATGCTATGCCGAATGCAGGACTTCGCCAGGAGAGCACGAAATAGCGGGAGAACAGGAATAGCGAAATCAACAGCCCACCTTGCAGAATGCTCACTGCCCGATCGGCCGCGAACGTCGTCGTTTTCAAAGCCACATATGTCGCATCGTTAAGCGAAGCCGCCGGAGCGTTCCCCGGTGCAGAAACAGCCAATCCGAGAGCCGTCAGGAGAAGCACCAAGCTCGCCGCGCGGAACAGCAGCTTCCCGGCCCCGCTGATTGCCGGGTAACGGCGGAAGAAATGACAAAACAACTCATAGATCACGGCAAATCGAATGGCAGCACTGATGGCCAATCCGACGGCATACACCTGGAAATAAACCTCGGAGAAGTAGGAAATATATTGAGACACGTAAAGCAGGCAAAAACACTGGGCAATTTCGAAACTAATGTAGAGAAAGAACATCGGGAACTGCCGATGCAGTCCGCGACGGACCATGGCAAACAAAATGATGGTCTCAAGGACGTGCGGAGCTATCCACAAGTAGTAAAACAGCGTTATGGAAGCAGACATGGGCTACCGCGCAAAATATACACCCTTTTGCGGCAGCCCACAACAAAAGCTTGGCGAAACCTATCGGCCCGTAGCGACTTTCGGCGGGCCCGTCGGGTTGCCGTCCGGAGGCAACGGGGGCGTCGGAAGAGTAATCGGCCCCTTCGGGGTGTCAACAATGGCCTTGAGGGTCGAAGGCAAAGAAACAGTGGTGGCCAGCAGCAGCGCAACAACCAACCAGCGGGAGCTATTGTTCACGATGTAAATTCCTTTCGAGTGTGGGATTACCTCGTGATAATCTACTGGCGGAAGCCATTTGGAACAGATCACTGAAGTAATTCGCTATTTCCAAAAACGTAACAACTGTCCATGACACTGCATTCGGCACTGGAAGACCTGCAAGAAACCACGCTGAGAGCCGTCGCGGGCTGTCTGAACCGGCTGGAATATCTTTCGGGCTTGCGGGATAAAGCGGGAAGCTACGGGCATTGGGGCCTGGCTCGCGTCTACGGGGACTCGGCGGCGAAGAAAGCGCTCGCGCGAGCCCACCGCTCGCTGCTCTCTAGAGTTCTGGCGATGCCAATCCGCAATTTAGTGGAAGATGCAAAACAATCCAGCGAGATAGCCGGAGTTTCACCTGATGCGTACGTGGAACGGCTCGCGACCACAACGCCGAATCTCTTGCCCCATGGACCCGGCGCGGGATCGGCGCGCCATCTCAGTTCAGTACTTCACGCCCTTTCGAGCTTGTTGAAGAATCCAAAAGGGGACGCCAATCCCCGAGCCTGATAGCAACTCCTACAACTTGACCGATGATCTCTGCCTCTTGCGGATAGCGCATTGCGCGCGCCGCAACCGGCGATAGCGGATGTGGCTGCAGAATAATCTCTTCCCGCGTCATGGTGCACCAGCAACAGGTGTGGCCGTCTCGGGTTTCGACGAAGTAAATAGGGCGCTCGTATTCCGACCTCCAACCCCCTTCTTCCGCCTTATTCTTTGACTCATCGATCTGCACAAAACTGCCCGGCGGCAAAATCGGATACATGGTCAAATCATCGCTGCCAATATAGCCATAGGTGTACTGGCAGGTGGCAAATTGCGCCAGGTATGCGAGTGGAACCTGGCCCCACTGCTCGACCATTCGTCCAAAGTTTACGGTGCGCCGCGGATCGAAGCTGGGATCAAGTCGAACCGGCATATTAATACTGGAGAGATTCGCCAAGGCTTCGGAAACGTGCGATTTTGGGGGGATAACGAAGTCCAGATCCGTCGCCATTCCATTCAAGTCAACGCCGTACCACGACAGCAATTCGCGGATATCCCTGCGATAGATCACGGCCAGCGAATACAAACGGTAGATGCTGGGGATCACGCCTTTTGTCTCAACATCCGAAAGTCGACTCGGGGGAATCGCGAACTCGTCATTCGCACGTTTCTGCGCGATCCGTGCGCTAGCGGTTTCGACATCCCGCATGGTCAAACCCAATTGCTCGCGCAAGACGCGCAAGTTCTGTCCGCCTGGAAACATGTTGCCCCCTCCGCCATCCACACAAGTAATGTAATAATAGCAACTTAGAGGCATATCCGGCACCAGGAATTTGCATTTATTATTGCGCAGGGCGGCATGGGACCCAACGTTTGAAGGGCCAGTTCCGAGGTCCGCCGTCTTGTTCTGAATTTGTAAATTATCTTAACCTCCCATGGCGTGCTCCCCGCGCCGTTTCTGAAATGCTGCCTAACTTAAGCGCGACTTTCAGTGAGGCAAAGAGCATCGCGCGGTCAGCAAGCAAGAAATAAGGGGGCTGGCCGAGCCAGCCCTGCTATTAACTTGTAGGCAATTCAAATCAATCAGCGGCGGCAGCGCTGTCGACGGCTTCCACCAGAGGCATCGATACCAAATGCTCGCTTATGAACCAGACCTGCAACTCGTTGGTCCGCAATACATCACTGACGACGACATCGTTCGTCCCGTCATCTCCCAGCGTGGAAGCCAGTTTCGCCAGTTCCCGACAGTCGCGGATGATGATCTGGTGCGCGTCCAGCAAGCGAGAAAGTTGCACGGGGACTTCTTCCCTGCCCTTAGGTGGCCGTTCGATTCGGGTCGTTTCCGCCACATCGTGCGCCATTGCTATGCTGAGGCCGCCGAGCAGTTGAATCCGCTCGGCGATGGTGTCGACCAGCTCAGACTGCTCCCCGAAATGCTTGTCGAACAGCAGATGAAGCTGATAAAAAGTCGGGCCGGCGACCTGCCAGTGCGATTTCTTGTACAGATCGCGGAGGGTCATAGTGTCGGCGAGTAATAGATTGAGTCGTTCCGTCATTTCCAGACGTACCGGCTCTTCCAGTTCCAAAGGCAAAGCATGGCTCACGGTGCCATACTCTTGAATTTCGCCCGCCCTTTGATGAATGTGCGGCTGGGCATTAAGTTTCGCAGCAGGTTTTTTCGCCATGGGAAGTCTCCTCTTTTGTCACGAGTTCAATGCATTGTTTGCTTCTGGTTGTTTGCTTCTGGCTGACTTGGATGCAGCCTGTCTTTGACCGGTATTACGATCAGCGATAAATGAAACTCGGGGTCTCTCAGTCGCTGGTATGGATGTTCCGGACGGACCGAAGGATTCCTGTTTCAGCACAAATATACTCCCAGGTCATCTTCTCCAGGAAGTCGGCCAGCAAAATTCCCCGCGATTGTCTATCATGGAATATTCCTATTCAACAGATGGAGAAACTTGACGTGGCTGAGACTCAGACGAATGGATTGGAAGTGCTTGAGACTCGGGAGTGGCTCGATTCCCTCGACTATGTGCTAGCCGAAGGCGGCCCAGAGCGTGCCGGACGCTTGCTGCAGCAGTTGTCGTTACACGCCAAGCGGGCTGCGGGAGTGAACCTCCCCTTCACCGCAACAACCCCGTATCAGAACACCATCCCATCAATTCAGCAGGCTCCATTCCCCGGCAGCCAGGAAATGGAACGTCGCATCAAGAGCCTGGTGCGTTGGAATGCCTTAGCAATGGTAGTGCGCGCCAACAAGCTTCAGGAAGGCATCGGCGGACATATTTCGACTTTCGCCTCGGCGGCAACTCTTTACGAGGTAGCGTTCAACCATTTTTTGCGCGCCCAAACCGAAACCGGCGACCGGGACCTTGTCTATTTCCAGGGACACGCGGCGCCCGGCATATATGCTCGTGCGTATCTCGAAGGCCGCATCCCTAAACAGAAGCTGGAGAACTTTCGCCGTGAACTGATGCCCGGCGGCGGCCTATCCTCGTATCCACACCCGTGGCTCATGCCTGATTTCTGGGAGTTCCCCACGGTTTCCATGGGATTGGGCCCGATCCAGGCGATCTACCAGGCGCGGTTTATCCGTTATTTGGAAAATCGCGGATTGAAGTTGTCAACGGATGGAAAAGTGTGGGCCTTCCTTGGCGATGGCGAAATGGATGAGCCCGAGTCTCTGGGCTCCATCACGCTGGCTTCGCGGGAACGGCTCGACAATCTGATTTTTGTCGTGAACTGCAATCTGCAGCGGCTGGACGGTCCAGTGCGCGGCAATGGCAAAATCATTCAAGAACTGGAAGCCATTTTCCGCGGCGCCGGCTGGAACGTGATCAAAGTGATTTGGGGCGGCGATTGGGACAGTCTCATCCGCAACGATCGCGATGGGCTTCTGGTCAAGCGCATGGGCGAGATCAGCGACGGTCAATATCAGAAATATTTCGTCGAAAGCGGCGCCTACTTCCGGCAGAACTTCTTCGGCACCGATCCCCGTCTGCTCAAGATGGTCGAGCATCTTTCCGACGAACAACTCGCGCGTATGCGGCTGGGTGGCCACGATCCCATCAAGGTCCACGCCGCTTACAAGGCGGCCGTAGAGAACCGCGGCTCACCAACCATCATTCTGGCAAAGACTATCAAGGGCTATGGCCTAGGCGAGGCGGGTGAAGGCAAGAACATTACCCATCAGCAGAAAAAGCTCAATGACGATGAGCTGGAAATGTTCCGTTCGCGTTTCGGGATTCCGATCCCAGACGACGAACTTCACAACGCCCCGTTTTATCGGCCCGCGGATGACAGCGCGGAAATCGCCTACATGAAGGAGCGGCGCAAGCAACTCGGCGGCTATCTCCCGGAACGCAAGATGCGAGCCAAACCGATTAGCCCGGTCTCGGAATCGCACTTCGAAGAATTTTACAAAGGCACCGAAGGCCGCGACGTTGCCACCACCATGGTCTTTGTCCGCCTGCTGGGCAAATTGCTGCGCGATCCCGAGATCGGCAAGCTCATCGTGCCCATCATTCCCGATGAAGCCCGCACCTTCGGCATGGAAGCGCTATTTCGTCAAGTCGGTATTTACTCCAGCGTCGGCCAACTTTATGAGCCGGTCGACATGGACACGCTGCTCTACTACAAAGAAGCTAAGAACGGACAGATCCTCGAGGAAGGCATTACCGAAGCCGGTTCGATGTGCTCTTTCATCGCGGCAGGTACGGCATATGCGAATCACGGAATCAACACCATCCCGTTTTTCGTTTATTACTCTATGTTCGGCTTCCAGCGTATCGGCGACCTGATCTGGGCCGCGGCCGACATGCGCACGCGGGGCTTCTTGATCGGAGGCACAGCTGGCCGCACTACGCTTGCTGGCGAGGGCTTGCAGCACCAGGACGGCCACAGTCATGTGTTGGCACTTTCCGTGCCAAATCTTCTGGCCTACGATCCGGCCTTCGCCTACGAAATCGCCGTCATCATTCAGGACGGCATTAAGCGCATGTATGTGGAGCAGGAATCCATCTTCTATTACTTGACCGTCACCAACGAGCCGCTGCCCATGCCCGAGATGCCGCACGGCCCTGAAATCCGGGACGGCATCCTCAAAGGTTTGTATCGCTTCAAAGCCTCCGATAAAAAGGACGCAAAGCTGCGTGCCCAGCTCTTCGGCAGTGGAACCATCATGTTCGAAGTGCTCAAGGCGCAGGAGATTTTGGAGCAGAAGTATGAAGTCGCTGCGGATGTCTGGAGCGTGACCAGCTACAAACGCCTTTATCGCAACGGCAACGACTGCGAACGCTGGAACATGCTGCATCCGAGCGAGGCCCCGCACGTGCCTTTTGTTACGCAATGTCTAAAAGACGCACCGGGAGTCTTCGTCGCAGCATCGGATTATATGAAGGTGCTTCCGGAATCGATTGCGCAGTGGGTGCCGCGTCCGCTAACGGCCTTGGGCACGGATGGCTTCGGTCGCAGCGAGAGTCGAGCTTCGCTTCGTGACTTCTTCGAAGTGGATGCGAAACACATCGTGCTGGCAACGTTGACTGCGCTGGCGCGCGATAAACAAATCGCTCCGGACACACTTCAGAAAGCAATCAAAGACCTGGGCATCGATCCGGAAAAATCGAACCCGGCCATCGCTTAGCAGCGCGCCAAAATAACGGAGAACAAGTCAAAGTGACAGAATTCAAACTACCGGAACTCGGCGAAAACATCGACCAGGGGGACTTGGTCCGCTTGATGATCTCGCCCGGCGCGACCGTCACCGAAGGCCAGGCCGTGATGGAACTGGAAACCGACAAGGCAGTTGTCGAAGTGCCGTCCACCGTGAGCGGCGTCGTGAAAGAGATTCGCGTTAAAGAAGGCGAGAAGATCAAGGTCGGCCAGGTGATCTTCACTTTCGAGAACGGCGCAGGCGGAAGTGTGGCGCGGGCGCCTTCGCCCGCGAAAGAGTCCGCCAAGGAACCCAAGGCACAGCAAGCCGTTGCATCAGCCGTCGCCGCGACAGCCAGCCCGGTTGAGCCGCCAGCGAAAACGCCAACCACAACAGTGCCGAGAGAGCGGCGCGCTGCTACCTCGCCCGCAACCGCCGGTCCCACTGAATTCAAGCTGCCTGAACTCGGAGAGAATATTTCCCAGGGCGATCTCGTACGCCTCATGATTTCTCCTGGCACCAAAGTCTCGGAAGGCCAGCCCGTGATGGAGCTGGAAACCGATAAAGCAGTGATCGAAGTTCCCTCTTCTATCAGTGGAATTATCAAAGAAGTTCGCGTAAAACAAGGCCAGAAGATTAAAGTCGGCGACGTCATCTTCACCCTCGAAGGCGCTGCCGCAACTCAAACGGAGCGCCCTAAGCGCGGTCCCGTAGAGCACGTCTCCGGACAGCAAGGAGCGCGTCTCGCTTTCCAAGCTGCCATTCAGGCCGAGGGAAAAACCGAAGAGCAGGCGCTTCCACCCGATCAGCCGCAATCATTTCTCCCAAGCTTCGCCATGCCGGCACAGCTCGAAAAGGTAGCCGGCACTGAGCGTGGAGAGCCAATCCCCGCAGCCCCGCACGTTCGCCGATTAGCGCGCGAGATCGGAATCGACATTCATAACGTGAAAGGCGGCGGACCTGGCGGGCGTATCAGCGAAAACGATGTTAAGGCGTATTCGAAGGCGCTGCTCGCGTCCATGGCGGCGGCCGCGCAGACGCCGCGCGGAACTCAATTTGCCCAACCGGAGTTACCCGATTTCACCAAGTGGGGTAAGGTCGAGCGGGTTTCGATACGAGGGGTCCGTCGCAAAACCGCCGAACATTTGTGGCAGGCGTGGACCACCGTTCCCCACGTCACGCAAAACGATAAGGCCGACATCACCGAACTCGAGCACCTGCGCGCGCGTTTCGCCCCGAAAGCAGAAGAAGCCGGTGGCAAGATGACGGTCACCGCAATCGCATTGAAAGTGTGCTCGTCCGCGCTGAAAATCTTTCCCCAGTTCAATGCCAGCATCGACCTCTCGAAAGACGAAATCGTCTACAAGCAATACATCAACATCGGCGTTGCGGTTGATACCGATCGTGGTCTGCTCGTACCTGTGATTCGAGACGTCGACAAGAAGAATATCGTCGAACTCGCGGCTGAACTGACCCAGCTTTCCCGCAAAGCGAAAGACAAGAAGATTACGCTCGCGGAAATGGAAGGCGGCACATTCACCATCACCAACCTCGGCGGAATCGGTGGCACTGGATTCTCTCCCATCGTGAATTATCCCGAGGTCGCGATTCTGGGTCTTTCGCGCTCGAGCATGGAGCCGGTGTGGCTCAATGGGAAGTTCGAACCACGTCTGGTGCTGCCGGTGTCATTGTCCTACGACCACAGACTGATCGACGGCGCCGACGCAGCTCGCTTCCTGCGCTGGATCGCAGAAGCCTTTGAGCAGCCGTTCTTGCTGTCCGTGCAGGGATAGAAGCCGTAAATCTGGAAACCATAAAGGACACAAAGTTACACCAGGGAAAACCTGAGGCGAGGCCGACCAGCGCGCATTCCTTCGTGAACCTTCGTGTCCTTTGTGCTTAATGGTTTTTCATGCCAGACACTTCGAATCTACACATCGCGGTAATCGGCGCAGGCCCCGGCGGCTATGCCGCTGCCTTCCTCGCCGCTGATCTCGGACTGAAAGTGACGCTAATCGATCCAGAAATAAATCCGGGCGGCGTGTGCCTATACCGCGGCTGCATCCCGTCCAAGGCACTCCTTCACGTCGCCAAGCTGATCGACGAAACCCGCCACGCGAAAAACTGGGGCCTCGACTACGCCGACCCGAACATCGACTTGCCGCGCCTGCGTTCCTGGAAAGAAGGCGTGGTCAAGAAACTGACCGGCGGCTTAGGCCTGCTCTCAAAACAAAGAAAGGTTGAATACATCCAGGGCCGCGCGGCGTTCGAGAACTCGAATACGTTGCGCGTCAGTCGCACAAACGGCGGCGAAGATTCTCTCACTTTCGACCGCATCGTCATTGCCACCGGCTCCCGACCCGCAATCGTTCCCAGCCTCAAACTTGAAACCCCGCGCATGATGGATTCGACGTCCGCGTTGGATTTGAGCGAAGTGCCCGGAACTCTCCTCGTGATCGGCGGCGGATACATCGGCCTCGAACTCGGCACAGTCTACGCAGCGCTTGGCTCCAAAGTCTCGGTCGTAGAAATGCTCCCCGGACTTCTGCCCGGAGCGGATCGCGATCTTGTCCTCCCGTTACATAAGCGCGTGGAAAAGATTTTCGATGCAATCCTGCTCAACACCACCGTCGCGGGGGTGAAAGCAGAATCCAACGGAATCCGCGTCACCTTCGACGGCCCGGAAGTAAAAGAGCGCGAAAAGCTGTTCGACAAGGTTTTAGTTTCAGTCGGACGCAAGCCCAATTCCGAAATCCCCGGCCTGGAGAAAACTCAAGTTAAAGTCGGCCAGCGCGGATTCATCCAAGTCAACAAGCAGTTGCAGACGGACGATCCCGTCATCTATGCCATCGGCGACGTAGTCGGCGAGCCCATGCTCGCGCACAAAGCTTCGCATGAAGGACGCACTGCCGTCGAAGCCATCGCCGGGCACAAAGTCGCCTTCGAACCCAATGCAATCCCCGCCGTCGTCTTTACTGATCCGGAAATCGCCTGGTGTGGCCTCACCGAAACCCAGGCGCAGAAAGAAAATCGCGAAGTCAAAGTAGCCAGATTTCCGTGGGCTGCCTCAGGGCGCGCCATGACCATCGACCGAACCGAAGGCATGACCAAGCTGCTCATCGATCCCCAAACCGAGCGCGTGCTAGGGGTGGGAATTGTTGGCGCAGGCGCGGGCGAACTCATCGCCGAGGGAGTGCTCGCCATGGAAATGGGCGCGCTCGCCAAAGACATTGCGCTCACCATCCATCCGCATCCCACGCTTTCGGAGACCGTAATGAATTCCGCCGAAGTTTTCTTTGGCACCAGCACCGATATCTACCGGCCAAAGCGTTAGTGAGTTGAGACTCGATACATCCCCCGGGTTTTCTCCCCGCACTCTGCGGCAGTTCTCTGCGCCCTCCGCGATTCAAGGTTTTGTTGGTCGGGCACGTAAGCGCCGTACCTCCGAGGTCAGCCGAAGAGCGCGCGAAGACAGCATTTCGGTACAATGAACTCTCGTTTTACAACGCATCATTCGCAGACGCATTTCGTGCGCATTAGTGCCCTCCTCTGGAGAAGGAACCATGTCTTCTTTCTTTAAACGAGTTCATTGGCTGCTCTTGTGCGTAACCGTTTCCGTGGCCGCCGCCGGTCAGCTACTGCCAGCGCAACTGGGCAAAGCCTCGACCGGAGCCACGAATCAGCCCGCACCCGACCCGCTGGGCCGCGACACTCCTAGTGGCACCGTCTACGGATTCCTGCAGGCGGCTCAGGCGGGGAATTACTCTATCGCTGCGCAGTATCTGCAAATGAGCAATGCCAAACGCGCGGCGCAAGGTGAGGAACTCGCGACCAAGCTGAAAGAGGTGATGGACCGAGCTTTTTCCGGCAACCTCAGATTGATTAGCAATCGACCCGAAGGAACTCCGCAAGAAGGTGCATCTCCCGACCAGCAGCGCATCGGAGCTTTGTCCGCAGGAGACGTTGATGCTGACCTCACTCTCTTCCACGCCCCCGATCCCGGCGGAGGAAAAATCTGGCTGGTCTCTGCCGACACTCTTAGCAAAGTACCCGACCTTTACGACCGACTAGAGGTGCGCCAGGTCGAAGCCCACCTGCCCAATTTCATGGTGCAGTGGCAGTTCTTGGGGTTACCCGCGTGGCAATGGCTGGCGATCTTGCTGGCCATACCACTCGCTGCAGGTTTGGGTTGGCTGTTGGTCGCGATCGTTGGACTCTCTGGCAAATTGCGCCGTGGCCAGCCGCCTCTGACGGCAGTCTGGCATTCGATCTCCCGCCCGCTGTGGCTTTTATTCGCGACCGTAATCCACGTTCTGTGCGTCAGACGGCTCGGCTTACCGTTGCTACAGCGCCACTACTACCAACTGATAATCGGCGTGGTGTTCATCATCGGATGGACTTGGCTACTCTGGCGAATCCTGCAGCAAGTGGCGCAGCGGCTCCGAGAACGCGCAATCTACGCCGGGCGCAGAGGCACGGGGTCGCTCCTGCTGCTCGGCGAGCGCGTCCTGAAAGCCATACTTTTCATTGTTGCCGTCTTCGCCATACTCGGCTCTCTCGGCTTCAACATGACGACCGCCCTTGCCGGATTAGGCATCGGCGGAATTGCCATCGCTTTTGCCGCCCAGAAAACCCTGGAGAATCTTTTCGGCGGAGTCTCTCTACTTGGCGATGAAGTCATCCGCGTGGGAGACGTGTGCCGTTTCGGCGATAGGACCGGCACAGTCGAAGACATTAGTCTGCGCTCCACTCGCATTCGCACTCCCGAAAGATCCGAGCTTTCCATTCCCAACGGCACGCTGGCCACCATGAACGTCGAGAACTTGAGCCGGCGCGATAAAATCCTTTTCAATACCAAGCTGGGCCTGCGTTACGAAACTTCAGCCGACCAACTGCGCTACGTGTTGGCCCAGATTCGCCGGATGCTCTATGAGCATCCCAAAGTCGAAACCTCCGGCGCGCGCATTCGGTTCATCGGATACGACAACAGCTCACTCACTCTGGAAGTATTTTGTTACGTGCTGACCCGGGACAACAATGAGTTTCTCGCAATTCAAGAAGATCTTCTGCTCAGAATCATGGAGATCGTCGAAGCATCGGGCACTGGCTTCGCCTTTCCCTCCCGCACCCTTTATCTGGGACGCGACACCGGTCTCGACAAAGAGAAGACCGATGCCATCTCGCATGAAGTGCAAGAATGGCGCGAGAATAGCCAACTTCCCTTCCCCGACTTCGCGGCTTCCGACATCTCCGAGTTCAGCAATTCCTTGCCTTATCCACAAGCGGACTCGGCCCTAAGGACTAAGAAATGAAGAGGAGCAGAAAATGCAAATGAAAGACCGTCTTCGTTTGATGCTACTGCTGACAGCCATCGTGTGCGTCGCGCTTCCACTTTGCTCGGAGGAGATTTTGATGCAGAACGCTTCCATTCCCGCTAAAACAATCGCCGCAGTTGCTCCCCCGTGGATGAACGACTCGACTGCCAAGCTGCAAAGCGAACTGATCGCCAAGTTTGGCGTACAACAAAAACCCCGTCTCGAGCGCGGCCTCCATCAGGTTGCCGAGTTTTGGCGCGAGGACGACGGCGATGCGGCCGTGTTCGAAGACTTCGTTCGCACCAACTTTGCCGGCGATCAAGTCACGCTCGATACCATGTTCAACCGCTTCCAGAGCCTGCTCGAACAACTCGATGGACACATGCATGAGATCAATCGCGAGTTCAATCAGCAATCGGATCTCGATCTCGGCCCCGTGCTTCCCTTCGACGAAGTATTTGCCGGTTACGATCCTTCCGCCCATGTCCTCGATGACTTTTTCAACAACAAACTGGCTTTCACGGTTCTGCTGAACTTCCCCCTCACCACGCTCGAGGAACGCCTGAAAGAGGGGCCCACCTGGAGCCGCCGACAGTGGGCGGAAGTTCGCCTCGCGCAACGTTTTGATAAGCGCATCCCAGCGGACGTCAACCTGGCCATCTCTCAAGCGCAAGCGCAGGCGGGACAGTACATCGCGCAATACAACATCTGGATGTACCACCTCGTCGATTCCCAGGGCCAGCGTCTTTTCCCGCCCAAAATGCGCTTGCTAAGCCACTGGAACCTGCGCGATGAAATCAAAGCCGTCTACTCTGACCCGCAAACCGGCATCGCAAAGCAGCGCATGATCCAACAAGTGATGGAGCGCATCGTCACGCAGACGATTCCACAAGTTGTGATCAACAATCCCGCCGTGGACTGGAATCCGTACACCAACGAAGTCAAGCCCGCAGCCGCGAAAGACTCCGATGCGTCAGCCACCAACAATCTCCCGATCACCCATGCTCCCGAGCCTGACGCGCGCTACGCCACGTTGCTGAAAGATTTCCAGGCCGCCCGCAAAGCCGATCCATACTCACCAACTGCACCTACGCTGATCGACCGCCGCTTCGATGAAGACCGCGAAATTCCCGAAGCGCAGGTAAGGGCCATGCTGGAACAGGTGCTGAGTTCCCCGCTGGTAGCGCAAACCGCGCAGTTGATTCAAGTCCGGCTCGGCCGCCCACTCGAACCCTTCGACATCTGGTACAACGGTTTTCGTCCCGGCAGCCAATACACCGAAGCCCAGTTGGACGAGATCGTGGCCAAGAAATATCCCACCGCTGAGGCCTATCAGAAAGACATTCCCAACCTGCTCATGAAACTCGGATTCGCTCCCGACCGCGCCCAGTACGTCGCCAACAATATCATCGTCGATCCAGCGCGCGGATCCGGCCACGCCATGGGATCGTCTATGCGATCCGAGAAAGCCCACCTGCGCACTCGCGTGGAAAAAACCGGCATGAACTACAAGGGCTTTAATATCGCCGTGCACGAAATGGGACACAACGTCGAGCAAACCTTCTCGCTCAACGATAACGACTTCACCCTGCTGCAAGGCGTGCCCAACACCGCTTTCACCGAAGCCCTCGCATTCGTCTTCCAGGGTCACGACCTCGAACTGCTCGGCCTTCCCGCACCCGACGCCAAAAGCCAAGCCGAAAAGACCTTAAACGATTTCTGGGGAACCTACGAAATTGCCGGCGTCGCGCTCGTCGACATGGGCGTCTGGCACTGGATGTACGATCATCCTCAAGCCACTCCGAAGCAACTCGACGCAGCCACGGTGCAGATCTCGAAAGACATCTGGAATCGTTACTACGCTCCTGTCTTCCACAAGAACGATGTCGTCCTGCTCGGAATCTACTCCCACATGATCGATTCGTTCCTCTATCTTCCCGATTACCCCATCGGCCACATGATCGCGTTCCAGATTGAGGAGCAGATGAAAAAGTCAGGCAGCATCGGCCCGGAATTCGAGCGCATGGCAAAGATGGGCCGCATCACCCCCGACCTCTGGATGGAACGCGCCACCGGAAAACCAGTAGGTCCAGAAGCCCTGCTCGAAGCCACGCAGCGCGCCCTAACTGCCCAACACTAGAGCCATGAATCAACTGCTATTCGTGATGCCGTCATCCTGAAGCCCCGCGTTTTCTCCAGCGGGGCGAAGGATCTCGCGCATAGTGGCCGCCCGCATGATCAGCCTGCGGACTGCCGCCAATGGCACCACCACCGCAGAAAAAGATGCGTAGGCCAATAAACCAACAGAGGCACAACCACCAGATAAACCGCCAAATACACCAATCCCGGCACCAGATGCTGCTCCCGAAAGAATGGCCCACGCGCCCAGTTCACATCGTATTGCGGCCGCCAGAAATAATTGAGCGGAACCACAATCCACGCGGTAAGCGTCTGATACTTCCAGCCTCGCTCGTCATACCCCAGCCGCCAAATCGCCCACAGCAGCAGCGGTGGCACCACGACATGAAACAAACTGAGCAGCCGAACCAACAAGGCCACATGCGGATCAAACATATATTCAGTGCCGCCGATGACATGCCGGCCACTCACAACCGCTCCGATCAGATCGATGGTGTAGAGGATTTGAAAAAGCAGCAGCCCGCAAGCCTGCCACGAAAACAGCAGCGGACTCTCCAACCACAGCGCCGCCGCAATAAACAAGTTGCCCAGATCACAGAAGTATAGAAAGTTCTGCAACCCATACTGATGCCAGTAAACCGGCATCCAAACCAGCACCCACAAGCTCCAGCCAACCTTCAGCCAAAGAGGGACACGCATGCCCCCTAGTGTAAGGGTCCGGCAAATGGACAGTGGCTTACTTTGCTCCATTTTTTATTCAAATGACGTCATCCTGAAGCACCGCGTTTTCCAGCGGCACTGACGATCTCGCGGCACATTTCGAACTGACGCACCGCCATTAATCGCGGCCTATCCACTGGACACCAACTTTCGTAAGAGACGAGACAATCAAGGGTTTTTGTTGGCCCGCAAAGTACCTACGTAACTTGATGCTCCTCACCACAGTACCTACGATTTGAGTATGAAGTACAACGCCCTTTTATTCTGCCCGGACGAGAAAACCGCCCGCGTTGTCACCCAAGTCCTGACCGACCTGGAGTTTCGAGTTGAGCCCTGCAACGAGCCTTTTGCGGCAGTTAAGAAGCTGATGGCGGAACATTTCGACGCCATCGTGGTGGACTGCGATAGTGAACAGAATGCGGCCCTGCTGTTCAAAAGTGCGCACAATTCCGGATCCAATCAGTCGTCGCTTGCCGTTGCCGTCGTCGAGGGACAAACTGGCGTTGCCAAGGCATTCCGCATCGGTGCCAACCTGGTTCTGACCAAACCGATTAATGTTGAACAATCCAAGGGCACGTTGCGCGTCGCCCGCGGCCTGTTGCGAAAAACTGACGCATCCAGACCCGCGAGCCCAGCGCCTTCGATCCAACCACCCCCGCGGCCCGTTCCTAATATCCCGGTTACTAATATCAACGCCAAGCGCCTGTCGGCTCCACAGATTCCCGAGCCCAAACCAGCATACTTGCCGACTCAGCCTCCGCCATCTCCGATTCCACCGATAAGCTCCGCCCTGTTCGAGGTCGAAGCCGACCCCGGTCCCAAACCGGAGCCAACCGAAGCCGCCCTGCTCGAATCAATGTCAGACCCGGCACCCATGTCTCCGACAACAAAGGAATACCCGTGGCAGCCGATTTCCAAACCTGCAGCCGAACCAATGGCTACTGCTTTGCGCCAGGCAGCCGAGGTCACCGGAAGGTCGGAAGCGGATGCTCCCACGACGAGTAAAATTCCACCTTCGCCGACAAGTATTTCTGACGCTCCCATCAGCCGTTCCCACAGTATCAGCATGTCGTCCGGTCAAGCGGCAGCGACCGCTCCAGCAAAAACGCCGCCGAAGCCGCACGATGATCCCGAGCACACAGAGATGCCCGAAGTAGAAGCGCCCGCGTTTGCCTCGCTTGGCGGTATATCAACCGAGCCTGCATCCGGCGGCAGCAAGAAAACCATTTTGATCGTGGCGGCGCTTTTGGTTGCAGTCGCGGCCGTCGGCTATGTTGGCTGGACGAAAATGCAAGCTCCAAGCGGGACCTCCGCTATCCAAACCACTCCCCTGAGGACCGCGCCGGCTCAGCCTCAAGTTTCACAACCGCCCTCTTCGCAAAGCCCATCGCGAGACACGGCCGCTACAACCGCCTCATCGCAGCCGGCCAGTGCGCTTCCTATCGAGCAGGGTCCGGACATAACTCTGTCCACGACTGATACGCGCCCACCAGTTCCCAAGAAGTCGACTTCCATCGTCGCGCCGAACACCGTGATTAGAACCCAGCCGGATACCCCAGAGACCGCGCCCTTGGTCGTCAAGAACGAAGTCCCCACCCCGGCTCCGCCGACTCCAGCTGAACCGGAACCCGTACAACCGCCTGCTCCCGGATCCCTGGATACTTCGAACTCCAACAATCAGGCCATCTCTGGAATCATGAGTACGCCCGCCGCGAGTCTTCCTCATCAGGCCGCTCAGCAATTGAAGGTCTCGCAAGGCGTGTCGCAGGGACTGCTGATCAAGAGCGTTCCCCCTGCGTATCCTGCGCTGGCCAGGCAAATGCGCGTCCAGGGATCCGTCCAACTACTGGCCAACATTGGCAAAGACGGCAGCATCACCAAGGTGTCGGCGCTCAGTGGCGATCCGGTTTTGGCGCGCGCTGCAATCGACGCAGTCAGGCAGTGGAAATACAAACCGTATTATCTCGACGATCAACCCGTCGAAATTCAAACCCAGATCACAGTAAACTTCAAACTTCCGTAAACCTTAGGCGACGAAGCCTAATCACGGCGCAGGGATTCAATTCCCGGGGAGTTTTCGCTCTCTATTCACCACGCTATAATAGTGAGATGCCTACCCGCCGAAATTCCTTTCTGCAGGTGCTGGCCAAGTTTTCTGTCGCTGTGCCCCGCTGATAGCTGAGAGCTGAAAGCTAACAGCTAGGAGCTAGAAGCTGCTTCCATGGACTTCAAACTAGTAAGCGATTACAAACCGAAGGGCGACCAAGCCAATGCCATCGAATCTCTAACCAGAGGTTTATTCGATCGCGAACAGCATCAGGTTCTCTTAGGCGTAACCGGCTCCGGCAAGACTTACACCATGGCCAAGGTGATCGAGCGCTTGAATCGAACCTCGATCGTAATGGCCCACAATAAAACCCTCGCCGCCCAGCTCTACCACGAATTCAAAAACTTCTTCCCCCAAAACGCAGTCGAGTACTTCGTCTCTTACTATGATTTCTATCAGCCGGAGGCTTATGTGCCTGCGGCTGATCTTTATATCGAGAAAGAGGCGACCATTAATGATGAGTTGGACAAGCTGCGGCTCTCGGCTACGCGGTCGCTGTTTGAGCGGCGAGATTGTTTGATTGTGGCTTCGGTGAGCTGCATTTATGGGTTGGGCTCGCCCGAGGCTTATTACGGGATGATGTTGTTCTTGGAGAAGGGGCAAAAGATCAAGCGCGAGGACATCACTCGCAAGCTGGTTGAAATTCTTTATGAGCGCACGGATGGAGATTTTCGGCGCGGAACTTTTCGGGTGCGCGGCGACGTGATCGAGATCTTTCCTACATATGATGACATGGCTTATCGGGTTGAGTTGTGGGGGGATGAGGTTGAGGCGCTCTCGCAGATTGATCCTCTGTTTGGGACCGTTAAGCAGAAGTATGTGCGGCTGCCGATTTATCCCAAGACGCATTATGTGATGAAACCGGAGACCCGGAGCCGGGCGGTCGATTCGATCAAAGAAGAATTGAAGTGGTGGGAAGCGGAACTCGAGAAGCAGGGTCGCGTGGTCGAGGCTCAGCGGGTTCACCAGCGGGTGATGTTTGATCTTGAGATGATCAAGTCCATGGGCTACTGCCATGGCATTGAAAACTATTCACGCCATTTCACTGGACGCCTTCCGGGTGAGCCTCCGCCGACATTGCTGGATTATTTCCCGCGCGATTATCTGATGTTCATCGACGAGTCGCATCAGACCGTGCCGCAGTTGCATGGCATGTATCATGGCGACCGCTCGCGTAAGGAAACTCTGGTCGAGTACGGATTCCGTCTGCCATCGGCGCTCGACAATCGTCCGCTGACCTTCGAAGAGTTCGAGCATCGCATGGGGCAGATGATTTATGTTTCGGCAACGCCGGGTCCTTACGAGCTGACCAAGTCGGCGGGCGTGGTGATTGAGCAAATCATTCGGCCCACAGGACTGGTCGATCCTCCGGTCGAAGTGCGGCCGGTTAAGGGACAGATTGACGACCTGTTGCATGAAATCCGCGAGCGAACCAGCCGCGGCGAGCGCGTTCTGGTGACCACGCTTACCAAACGCATGGCTGAAGACCTAGCCGAGTATTACAGCGAAGTGGGCGTGAAGTGCCGCTACATGCACTCCGAGATCGAAACGCTGGAGCGGGTGAAGATCCTGCGCGACCTGCGCAAGGGCGAGTTCGATGTGCTGATCGGGATCAACCTGCTGCGCGAAGGACTCGACCTGCCCGAAGTTTCTCTAGTCGCGATTCTCGACGCCGACAAAGAAGGCTTTCTGCGCTCGAGCGGCGCGCTCATCCAAACCATGGGCCGCTGCGCCCGTAATTTAAATGGGAGGGCCATCCTTTACGCCGACCGCATGACCGACTCGATGAAGAAGGCCATGGGCGAGACCGACCGCCGGCGCGCCATCCAGGAAGCCTACAACGAAGCCAACGGGATCACGCCCGAGTCCATCGTGCGACCGCTGGATATGTCGCTGGCCCGCATCATCGAGGCCGACTACGCAGATCTGACCGGCGGCGAGAGCGAGGGCATTCCCGAATTCAAGTCGCAAGAAGAGCTGGATGAGTATGTGCGCAAGCTGGAAAGCGACATGCGCGAAGCGGCGAAGCGGTTTGAGTTCGAGAAGGCGGCGAAGTTGCGGGATACGATTAAGGAACTTCGGACGAAGGAATTCTTGTTTGCATGAACATCGTGGAGAGGGGCCAAGCGGATGTCGGAGTCCTCGCCGCCCTGAGCGTCGAAGAGTACGGTGTTAGGAGAGCCCGTCGGCGGGAACTTGGCGGACCTGGCAATCGGTAGAGGAAAATTTTCTCGTTCAATTCTCTTGTTTTAGGGATAATGTGTCCTGAGCGGGGAGGCGCATCCGAATGGCGCTTAATAATGAGACCAGAACGCTAATGAGGCTCTTGAAGTTCAGGGCTATCGGGCTGTGGCACGCGGAATTGGCCCACAGTCCCGGCACGGCTAAGCAATACTCAGCGCTGGTTGGGAACCCCGCGTTGTCGCCTACCGGTCCAATGGACGAAGGCTTTACGCTAGGCGTTGGCAGGTTGTTGTTAGCTAATGTTCTGGAACGTACTAGGCTTGGCGTGAGTATTGCGCCACGGCTTTGCCCCGAGCTGGCCGAGATCTTTTGGGCCGCGCTCAGCGAATCGCTGATCGAGCGTTCGGTCTGTGACTATAAGAATTTCGGGATTTTCAGGGTGAGCCGCGCGACAGGCAAACTCCACGTTGTGTTTGAGCCAAGCGCGGTTTTGAACGGCCGCCCCTTGCTAGAACCCCAGTCTTCACCGTATCAGGACGAGCAGTTTGTGGATGAATACACTCGTCGCGTTATGGACCCACTTCTGCAAGAAGTGCAAGATTACCCAGATTTTGGGGCCGTGGACCAATGGCGCATCCCTTTGATCGCGACTTGGCTCTTAACGAAGGCCTTAGATGACATTTTGCACTCTGTTGTGTCGAGTAAAGAAATCAACGGAATTACTGGCGAGATGCCGCGAGACGTAGAGCGAGAGCGTGATTGGCTGACGGTTGTAGCGATGGCGACCGGCTATGCCAGCTACTACGCCTGGATTATCGCGTTCTGCGTCGACCTGAGAACCAATTCGAGAATTTCGGTTGACGGTATCGGTCGGTTTCAAAGGACCGTCGAGAGAATTGAGTTTGAGCCGGTGGCTCAACTCCAAAGAATGCTCGACGTGAACATCCCCATGGCCAGACAAACCGCAGCTTAGGAGTGGCTGTATGGCAATTGAATCAATGTTTCTCGTGTTGTCCGACCTTCATTTCGGCCGCGATCTGCATCTCCCGCCAGAGCTCCCACCCCTAACGGTCAGCCGCCTCGCGAGGTGGGTTGGAAGGGAGAAGGAGACCGAAAGGTTCTTCGAGCGTAGCTGCCGGGGACATTCGTTCGCGACCGTAAGCATGCTCCCGCGCTATGTGAAGCTGCTTCTGCACGAGGCGCAATTCGACGGCTTTGGGTCGGACGGGTTTGACCTTTGCATACTGCTCGGCGATCAAGCGACGGTTCCCGACGCCCAGGCGTACAAGTTTTTGCGGCAATACATCACGAGCGATCATTACAAGACGACCGGCGATCTTCACTGTGCCGGCTTGGGGATCTCTTCTGCGAACATACTCGCGATTCCCGGAAATCACGACAAGTTGCTCAGGGCCAACCTTGACCTGTATCACAGCGAGTTCACCGCTCCTCTGGGCATTCCAAGAATTGAGCCGGCAGGGTCCCTCCTCATGTCCCGAACAATTGGTAGGCGCGAATTCTTGTTCATTTCGGTGGACGCTAGCGTATACACCGCCCAGGAGTTGACGATCGACGTCCACGCGCGTGATCATTTGGCAAGGGGAGAGGTCTCGTCGCAGCTTTGGTCGGATCTGAAGACGAAGCTCGATGGCGTAAAAAAAGGGGCCCAGGTGGACAGTGCCCAGCTTGTGGGCGCTTACGAAAACGCCGTTAAGGTAGTGCTTGTGCACTATGCTGTTGACGCGAGCCGCCTCTCACAACATACAAAGTGGGAGGAGAAAGTGTTGCCACATAGTTGCAAAGGCATTGAGGAGATGATTACCGAGCTCAGGCTTAAGTACGAGATTAACGTGGCTCTTCATGGGCACCTTCACATACCGGGCCTTTATAATTACAAGGCCGTGCAGGTGGTGGCGGCGACTACTGCAACCGAGCAGAAGGGGCCCAATGGATTTTTTGTTTTGAAGGTCCTTGACACGGGCGAGATTCGCGCGGAGCATCATTGCTGGACCGGAACGAGATTCACTGCAGATCCCGATAACTCTCTGAATAAGCAGCTCATGGTATTTCCGCACGGTGCTGCGGCCTGAGGGGAACATTGGGCGGGTGACTCAGACTATCGCCCCCCATTTTACTCTCCAGGGTTGCCCGTCCAAGCTTCGCTTGGGCGGGGATTTTTCTCGGCTGGACGCATCCGTGCGGTGGGGAAGACACCAGCCTGCTCCCGGCGACGCGCCGTCCGCTGTGATTCGATTTCTGGCGCGCTCGTCTTTTCCGTCGCATGGGCAGGTCCCTCAGGGCTGAAGCCCGGGGTTCATGGGGGGCGTGACGGCCCGGCTGAAGCCGGGCCTTCTCAAGATCATCGGGTTGGTGGCGCCTCAATCCGCTGGCGATCGTGGGGAACACGAGGTCCCTCCACTGCGCTTCGCTTCGGTCGGGATGACAGAGTTTGTTTGTTACGGCCGGGGTGGGGCATTCTTTTACCTCTTATATCTCTTATCTTCTTATTTTGGGTGGGGGGACGTAGTCTTCGATTATTCCGTAGAGGTCGATCTGGCCCCGCTTTAGGAGTGGGGCTGGGGCGCGGTCGTAAAGTAGGTGCCAGGCTTCGCGGTAATGCTCGAACTTGTTGAGCTTGTCGCCTGGACAGACGCGGATGTCGGTCCTGCTCAGCGCCACTACTGACGGAATGATGTACCAGATGCCTCTCGGAATGCAGTACAAAGCGAGGTAGTCGAAGTCGGATTCCTGGTAGCGGCTGCCGGGGCCGCTGACGTGTCGCAGGCTGGCTATGAAGGTGCCGGGCTTCGTGTTGCTGGCCTGGCAGAAGGTGGATTTGACCTGGACGCGGATGAAGCGTCCGCCGAGGTCGAGGACGACATCGTATTGGGCGGTGTCGCCGCGAGGCTCGGCGATCTGGAAGCCGAGTTCGGAGGCTTTGGCCATGAAACGAAGCTCGGCCCATACGCCTCGCTTTTTGTGGTTGCGGATGTCCATGCCGGAGGTTTTCACTGGGTTCCTTAAGTTGCGACAGAAAGGTATAGCAAATAGAAAAGGCGCGGCCGGTGGGCCACGCCTTATTTTGTCTCTATATCTAGCCTAGCAGTTTCGAGCGGGAACTATGACACGTCTTGGAGATTTATATTGTGAATGGTTTCATGGGGTTAGAGGAATTTGGGGGCCTTTTGGGTATTGACAAGGTTTTGGGGAAAAGGCCCAAGAGTGCAGAGATCCTTCGTTGGGAGTCTCCGGCTTTGCCGGAGACTCCGCTGCCTCAGGATGACACCGGAAAGTACGTCTGCGCTAACGACGGGGGAGCAGGAACGCGAGCGGGTTGGCCAGGACTTCGCGTCCGACTTCGCGCAGAAAGCGGCGAGATTGTTGCTCTCCGATGTTGCGGGCGCGTACTGCCAAGAGATAGCTCAGCGCAAATGAGGTGAAGATATTTAGAAGACCAACGATTGCGATGCCGGAGAAAGCGAGGAGCGCGTCTTGCCAATTGAGTTGCCCATAGACGTGGGCGCCGTCTAGAGCGTAGCCGAGGCTGGCGGCTGCGAGGGTGACGTGGCGAACTTCAAGAGGGATTCCGAATAGCTCGAAAATCACCGGCACGCCGCCGAGCAAAAAGCCCAGGACGATGAAGCCGACCGATCCCGCCGCGTGGTGGCCCACCCAATCCGCGAGCTTCGCAGCCCCTTTTGGTCCGAGCCGGTCTCGAATGCGAAGACTATTTGAGATGGCTGTCGCCATGCTGTGGAGGGCGAGATAATTTGCGGTCCATCCGGTTGCCAGCGAGGAGAGCCAGAGGAAGCCGCCGGTTACGATGGCGAAAACAATCGTCATCGAGGTGTGGGGAAAAAGCATATGCACGCCGTGTTCAGCCTGCTCCGGGTTGAGAAAAGGGTGTCCGGTGGCGACGATGAAAATGCGATCGACAAGAATCGAGACTGGCACTGCGCCAATCAGGTTGCTGATGGTAACGATGAACTGGGTTTTGGAAATCGCTTTCAGGCTTGCCATGTGATCTTTTGCGGGATCCTCCATGGCATCGACCAGGGTGGCCGCAGTGGCTGCGGGCATTTTCGAAGCCAGCAGAAATCCGCCGGCCTGCATGAGCAGGAAGCTCACGACATAGTTCATGGAAAGAGCGAAGGCCAAAAGCATGGGAGCATGAACGGCCGAAGAAAGCGCGTATTTGAATAACGCAGTGAACGACGTGATGACGCCGGCAAGGATTGCGCCCTGGCCCATGGCTCTCCATTGCGCGGCATTGCGGGCGATGTAATGCTTGCCCGTGCGTCCGGTTCGCTCGACCACGCTGCGGGCCAAACGGCGGGTGCTGGCGCTGAGCACGGTCCGAATGCGCCGTTGAGAGGCGAAGCCATGCACGATTACGACGGGGAGTTTGCTCGCGTCCGAATTGGGTTGCTGAAGGCTGATGACTTGCTGGATTCTTACCAGGAGTGAACGCAGCAGGCGTGCGCGAAAAACTAAATCCGCAGTAGAACCTTTTTCCTCGATCCGTCGATTCACGGACTGCAGTTGCGCGTCGCAAGCAGCGCGCTGGGCTTCCCAGCGATGGAAGTCTTCGGGATGACGAGCGACGTGCTCCACCACGGCGGGCAGATTGAAAAAACTCGACTTGGTAATGTCCTCATCATCGGCGAATTCGATCACGTCGCGGGAGAGCGCGATGTTCGCAGCCCGCAGCGCCAGGATTTTGCAGCTGGCAAGAATAGAAGATCGCGAGGGGCGGAAGATATCGGCCCAGGAGGCCATGAGGGAGTCGGGCAAGGTGCTCAGCCAACGCGCGTCGGATTCTTTCAAGTTTAAGGAATCCATCAATACGTAGAGATCGCCCTCGACCTCATCGACGGGCAATAAGTGTCGGAGAGCTCTCGCCAGCAGTTCGCGCAGGAGGAATGCCTCGTTGGGCAGCCCCGCTTCTGAAATCACGCGGACATAAGAATGATGAGACCAGAATTCGCGCAGCGCGGAATGAATGGCTTCGCGGTCGGGACGGCTCTCGATCGCCTCAGTGAGGCGTGAAAGCGCTTCGGTTCGCGCCACGACAGGAATGTCGAGAAACATGCGAAGCAGTTCGTAAACTCGCGTCGCCTGCTCTCGCGAAGACAAACCCTCAAGCGCTACGAGATCGTCGACCGCAAATGAAATGGGAGCACCTCGGCCTTGATGGAGTGAAGCTAGAATACAAGGTTGTGGTCATTTCGAAAACCGCGCACACGCCAACGACTTAGAGTGCAGCTTCGTTTAATTCTGCCAACACCTCATCCGGTTTCTCATCCAGCATGAAGGCCAGGACTTCCTGGGGCACGGGATTATTCCACACGGGAGCGAACGACTGACGATGGAGGGGAGACGGTCCGTGCTGGCGCAGGGCGGCGAGGTGGTGAGGCGTGCTGTATCCCTTGTTCGAAGCCAATTTGTAGACGGGGAAGACCGGATCCCATTCGCGAACCATGCGGTCGCGTTCAACCTTTGCCAAAATCGAGGCAGCGGCGATCGAGGCAGAGAGCGCATCCCCGTGGATAATCGCTCGCTGAGGCAACTCGCAATCGAGACGCATGGCATCAATCAGCAAATGATCCGGGCCGGGACGCAGGTTTACTACCGCTTCCCGCATGGCAACGCGCGAAGCCTGGTAAATATTGATCTGGTCGATGCGGGCGGCATCGACCGCGGCGATCGCCCATGCAACGGCATGTTCGCGGATTCGCTCGGCCAGTACCTCGCGTCGATCCGCGAGCAAGAGTTTCGAATCACGCAGCCCTCGAATGCGATAGCCCGGATCGAGGATGACGGCGGCGGCAACAACCGGACCAAAGAGTGAACCACGGCCGACTTCGTCCACGCCCGCGATCAAGCGCGCGCCCGATTGCATGGCCTGCTTCTCGAATTTCAGCGTGCAATGCAGACGCTTGAGCAGGCGAAGCTTGGCTGCTGCGGGCGAGAGCGTTTTTTCGGGAGCGAGTTTGAGCTTGGGCGACACGAACTGGAAGATCAGGAGTTTCGATAAATGTAATCTTCGCCGAGGTAGGGGTTGTGAAGCAAGGTGGAAAAGAGGGCGCTGCAACGCGCCTCTCTTCACGCGCGCTCAAAGGAGCCGCGTGCTGTCACCCGCGAGGAACCAGATTCAACGCACGCGAATCGAAAAAAATGCGCGATGACGCGGAGCAAGCTTCTGCATGCCATAGGCTTGTGCAGTCTCGGTTGAGAACCCACACGCAGCGAGTTGACTCCGGAGCGTAGCAGCATCGAAAAGCCGTATTCGGTGAACTTCGCGTCCTCGCCTGTACAGGTGGTCAACCCGGCGAAATGTTTCGATACTTCTGACCAGCGTCCGCGAACTCTGGTCCTCCTCGGTCTCGGCCAGCACGACCCAATCCTCCCCTGAGTTCCAATACAGTCCCACCAGTGAGGGCTCGCCGAGTTCGATCACATCGAAGATGAGCATCCCGCCTTCTGGCAGAACATCAGACGCTGCGTGAAAGAAACTCTCGACCAGAGTGTCAGCATCCGCACCTTCCGCGTGGTACGTTAGAGGCTCCCCCAAAGCAACGACCGCCTCGCAAGCGGGAATCCGCATCTCATAAACTGACCATGGATAAAGCGCGCTCTCGGAATGGCGACCCGCGCAATCGCCAGGAGTTCAGCGGAACTGTCGATGCCTGTTACGTCAAAACCGGCCTCGACGAGCGCTGCGCTTAAAGGGCCGGCTCCGCAGCCAACGTCCACAACTTTCCGAATCTGTACCGGAGCACACTTGAGCCGCCGTATGATTTCAGGCGCGGCGCCTTGTGCAAGATTTTCAAAAGCCGCAGCCTGGATGTGTGCCAGATCTTGCTTGTAAAGCGGCTCCATAGAAATGACAGTCTATCGCGTTGGCGACCGGAGCGAGGACGAAGCGTGTAGATAGTCCTACTCCTAAACGGAATGGTGAACGGGCGCAGTGTTGGCACACAACCGCCGTTTCACGAGCACTCACTGCGCAAACCGTTCGTAAAAACAGGTCCTCATTTCGAGGCTCAGCTAGAATAACGGCTCTGCGCAGGAGGGAACATGCCGGACGTACGCAGCATCCCGCATCGACTGGGCCGACGAGCGCTGGTGCATTCGGCCCGAACCGCCGTGGCTGCGGTGCTCTCACTGATTGTTGCCCGAGCCCTCGGGCTTCCGGAGGCCTATTGGGCGACGGTTACGACTTTGATTATCATGCAGTCGACGCTGGGAGCGGCGTTAACCGTCTCCGAACAGCGTCTTGCTGGCACCGCCCTCGGAGCTCTGATGGGCGCGTTGTTGATGGCGTATTTCGGATCAAACCTGATTGTTTTTGGCCTGGGCGTATTTGCTCTCGGATTGATTTGCGCCGCGTTGCGGCTCGAGGACGCGTACCGGCTCGCCGGCGTTACCTTGGCGATTGTTATGCTCATCGCGCGCACGAACCAGGCGTGGATCGTAGCGGCACATCGCTTCGTCGAAGTCGCGGTGGGAATCGCCGTCGGGCTGGCGATGACGGCGGTGTGGCCCGGGGACGAACCAGGGGCAAGTCTTTCACCCACTGGTTCCTCTCCTCAGTAGGATTTGACCAATTTACTTCGTGGTCGCGGCTTGGGTGAGTTAGTAGTTCACCTCAGCGCCAGAGCGAACCATTCGCTACTTCTTGTCAGTATTGTCTTTCCCCTTATCGTCTTCTTTGGTCTCCGGGGTCGCTCCTGGCATCACATTGCTCAGCGGCTTACGCTGTTGCTCATACAGCTCGGGATGCGGGAGCGGCTTGCGCGGCATCATTCGTTCACGCATGGCGGTGTTGTAAACGAAGATGGCTTCCACCACGGCCGCTTGTTCAAGGTCACCGGGAATCAGGCGCTCGTAGACATCCATGTTGGTATGGGCGCTGCGAGTTTCGTAATCAAGCGGATCCTGAATGAACTGAAAGCCGGGAATTCCAACTTCGTCGAAGGGCATGTGGTCGGTGCTGCCGGTAAGGCGAGCGCTGACGGTGGTGACGTCGAGATCCTTGAGCGGCGCGATCCACTGCTCGAAGATAGGAACGATCGCATTGTTTTCCTGCGCGTAGATGCCACGGATTTTACCGCCTCCGTTGTCAATGTTGTAGTAAGCGGAAATAAGTTTGTGCTCCGGCTTCAGCGCGAGCGGACCGGCGGGTTTGCGAATAAACTCGGGCACTTTAAGCTGTTCCGGCGTGCTCGAGCGCGGGAAACTTCCGAAGTGAGCTTTCACGTAACCGCCCGATCCAAAAAGACCCTGCTCTTCGCCGCTCCAGAGAGCAACGCGAATTGTACGGCGGGGCTGCACGTGCAGCGCGGCGAGGATGCGCATGACCTCCATCGCGGTGATGGCGCCAGCGCCGTCATCGGTGGCTCCGGTGCCGGCAATCCAGCTATCGAGATGGCCGCCGACCATGACCAGCTGTTCTTTCAGCCTAGGATCGGCGCCGGGGAGTTCGGCGATAGTATCGAAGCCGTGTTCGTGATCGCCAGTGAAGACAGTGTCCACGTTCATTTCGATGGTGACGGAAACCTTCGCGGTGAGCAATCGCGAAACCCGGCCGAAATTCTCAAGCGCTATGGTTCCCACAGGCAGCGGCGAGGCATGATCGCGCAGGTAGACAAACCAGCCCAGGCTTGAGCCGGTATCGTCATTCAGCGTGCCGCCGCTGGCATAGCCGGGAACAATCACAGCCAGCGCTTTTTCATCAGCCAGAAATTTAGCGATCTTTTCACGAAGGCCAATCTGTTTGTTGAACGCTTCTTCCATCGCGTCCAAAGGAAGAACGTGCTGCGGTCCCAGATCGTCGTCGGTCCATGCGTATCGGAAAATGTCGGTCAGCTCCTTGTCCTCGTAGCGTGTGAACAGGGGAGCCGTCACTGGCTTGGGAATATGAGCCTCCCCGAGCAAAACGATCTTGCCGGCAAGTTTGCCTTTATATTGATCGAAATCTTTTTCTTCTTTGACGTTCACAGCGACCGCCGACGCAGTGATCGGGCCGTTCGTGGCCGGCGACCAAGGCGTGGCTTGCGCGATGAAAATCGCTGTATCTGGAGACACCATGCGAATCCAGGTATTGCGCTGTTGCCATCCCATGCCGAATTCGCCCCAGTCTTCCAGATGCGCGTTGGAGCATCCCATTGCGGTTAGTTGCGCCAGCGTCCATTCATTGGCTCGCTTCATGTTGGGCGAACCGGTGAGCCGAGGCCCGATGCCGTCAAACAAGGCCGAGGCGTATTCCATAATGTGCGGATGGTGAAAGCCTTCGTCGCGAATCTGCTGATACATATTGAGATCAATGGATTCAGAGGAAGGCTGATCGGCGGGAAGCGGATTTTCGCTGGTGCTCTTGTCATTGTTCTTGTTCTTGTTCTTGTTTTGCGCCCCCAACAGGCTGGAGATACAAAGAAGGACGCAGGCCACCACGGAGAGAGGCGCAGAGCGAGGCATAAAACCTCCTGAATGGATTGGACGACTCGGGTATTTATACGCTGAAAGAGTGTGGGTGGTTCGATCCAACGACAGATAGACGGAGCTCCGCCGCCTTCGTCAGCACGAATGAAGCGGAGCGTTCGGAGTTAGTGAGTCGCGGTCGCGTGCTCGCGGTCAACATCCTTAAGCCGGGCGGCTTTGCCACGCAGCGCGCGGAGGTAGTACAGCTTGGCGCGCCGAACCTTGGAAGAGCGCAGCAATTCCACTTTGTCGATTACGCGGGCGTTCTCGGGAAAGATACGCTCGACGCCCTGACCAAAGCTGATTTTGCGCACCGTGAAGCTGGCTTGAGGACCGCGCGAACGCGAAATTACAACGCCTTCAAAGGCCTGAGTGCGCTCCTTGTCGCCTTCCTTGATCTTGACGTGAACGCGGACGGAGTCGCCCGGCACGAATTTGGGAAGGTCGGTGCGCTTGGTTTTGGCCAGTAGTTTTTCGATGATGAGGTTCGACATAATCTTTTCCCCTGTTCTAAAGTGTAGGCGCGGGCGTCCTCGCCCGTGCTGCGCTCACTAAAATTCACGGGTAGTCAGAGCTCCCGTAGCAATTTCTTGTCTTCGTCGCTGAGCGCGGCATCGACCAAAAGATCAGGCCGGTTGCGCAGCGTCTTTTCCAGCGCAGTGCGACGGCGCCAGCGACGTATCTCTTCATGATTACCCGATGCCAGTACTTCCGGCACTGCCATGCCCCGAAATTCTGCGGGACGAGTGTAGTGCGGATAATCGAGCAATCCGCCAGAGCTGCACGTCGAACTTGGACCGTTCCCAGCCTCTGGCGGCGAGAACGTGCTGAATGACTCCTGTTGCGTCGAGGCCTGGTTGCCCACCGCACCAGGAATCAGCCGAGTGACGCAATCCACAATGACCGCGGCTCCTAGCTCGCCACCGCTCAGCACGTAATCGCCGATGGACAACTCGCGATCCGCCAAGTATTGGCCCACGCGCTCGTCGACGCCTTCATAGCGCCCGCAGATCAGGACGATTCGTTCCAGAGCTGCCAGTTCGTTGGCGACACTTTGATCGAATCGCTTGCCCTGCGCCGAAAGCAGGATCACGCTCTGCCGGGCGTCGCTGCGTTTTTCTCGGGGCACGACGCTCAGCGCTTCAATACATTCAAAGATCGGTTCCGGCTTCAGCACCATGCCTTCGCCGCCGCCGAATGGGCGGTCGTCCACAGTCTTGTGGCGATCGTGCGCAAACGCCCGCAGATCGTGGACTTCGATTGTCGCCAGGCCGGCTTCCTGAGCCCGGCGAATGATTCCGTGATCCAGCGGTCCGCGAAAGAAGTCGGGAAAGATCGTTACAATGTCGATCTTCATCGCGGAACCAAGTCAAAATCTTTCACCGCAGAGGCACAGAGGTCACGGAGTTCTTTCCTTCCGTTTTTCTCTGAATGCTCCCGCTTGCTGCTGCTTTTCTTCTACCGTCAGCGGCGCATTCAACTCGAGCATTCCTTCGGGCAGTTGCATTTTTATCTGCCTGTGCTCGAGGTCTACGCTCTGCAGATACGCTTCGGCGTAAGGAATCTCGTATCGTTTGCTTCCCGCAACAACGATCAGCAGCGGCGCTTCGCCCGTGCCGAACTGAACGTCTTCAATTTTGCCAATCTCGCGACCTGCATCGAACACCACGCAGCCGATCAAGTCGCTAACGTAATTCCATCCCGATTCAAGCTGCGCCCGCTCACTGCGCGGAACCTGCAATTCGCAGCCGATCAGAGTTTCCGCGTCGGAGATCGAATCAATCCCCGCGAACTTCAGAATCAGGAAATCCTTGTGCGGCCACAGTTCTTCAATCCGCAACTCGCGCCGGCTATCGTCTTCAGCCAGAGCGAATAGTCTCTGACCTACCGTGAACCGGTCGGGAACGTCAGTGTGCACTTCGACTGCGACTTCGCCATGGCGTCCCTGCGTTTTCCGCACGCGGGCCAGGGTGATGAACTCGCTGGTCATTCCCGACTTGCCTATTCCAATATCTCGAGCGTAAATCGCTTGTGCAGTCGAATTCCAGCTGCGCCGATCAGGGCACGCAGGGCGCGCGCGACCCGTCCTTTGCTTCCAATCACTTTGCCCACATCGTTCGGAGCGACGGTGAGTTCGAGCACATCGCCCTCGAGCTGGCTCACTGAAACCTGATCGGGCTCGTCGACCAGCACCTTCGCGATCTGCTCGACTAAAGCCCGCACATCCGCGCTTTGCTGGGTCATTTGCGGTTCCTGTCGGGTGGGTTGAAAATTCCTACCGGCACAACAAGATCAGGCAGCGGGGACGGCGCTGGGCGCAACTGGCTTAGCCACAATCTTGCCAACCCGGTCCGACATCTTGGCGCCCTTCGATACCCAATAATCAATGCGCTCACGTTTGAGCTCGATGCTGGCAGGATTGGTGCGGGGATTGTACGTTCCCACAACTTCCACCGGCCGGCCGTTGCGCGCCCGTTCTTTTTCAATCACCACCACGCGATAATGCGGTTGTTTACGCGCACCCGTGCGCGACAGACGAATCATTAACACAGAGCTTTAGTTCCTTTCCTAGTCCTTCTGGCAGGGATAAGACAAACTCTTATTTTTGCAGAAGTTGGTGGGAATGGCAAGCGGAAGGTCGCTGGAGCAGCGGGTGAATTTTATTAGGACGTTTCCCACAAGAATAGCCAGATCCACCTAAAACCACAAAGAGCGGCGACATCAATGCGAAACACGCAATATTGAATCAACACATTACTTTACATACGTTGCCTCAGAGTGTACTCTTGTTTCTGTGATTAGATTCGCCGATATCGAAAAGCGCCTCGATCAACAATACAACGAGGACGCTCGTCAGCTCAAGAAGAATTACTCTGAACAGAATAAACTGCGTCCCTCAGTCATACGGTTTAACGATCTGGAGCGAGAAGCCAAGGCGCGGGAAGATAGGATGGCACGGGTAGTGATGCTCCTTGGAGAAGATAAATTCGAGGACACACGTCGCGAACTGCTAAAAGGAAAAGATGTTTCGAAAGAAATCGTGACGATGACGGACGACAAACTCCCGCTATGGGCAGCAATGAAGGCCCTCATGGAGCAAGTAACGGATCTTCAAGTTGTCGACCTGCAAGACGCACTGGAATATTTCAAGATAAAAGCTTCTCGCCAAGCAATTGAATCGGCGCTGGCTTCCCATAGGGAAACCTTTGAGACCAAGACGAGAGGCCGGGACAAGTTTGTTTCGCTGAGGCGATGACGAGGTAAGGCCGAGACGTTGTGTATCTAACGTGAGTAAATGGACACGAAGCCGCCGCGATCCTGGACGCACTTACGACGATGAGGCCGTGCGTGAACTACGGAAAGACGTTATCCGCGTGCGTGAACTCGTAGAAATCGGACTGGAAGCCGAGTCTGATTATGTGGATCTGATTAACAAACTGGAACCAGGAATGACCAAGGACAGACGCAAGGAACTGATTAAGCAGTTTCGCGACGCCGTTTATGAGCGACAGCGCGGTCAACAGACCGGTCAACAGCGCGGTCTACCACGTCGTTAATTTCTCTCCGAGCCTTCCGCAGTTCGTCTGGTGTCATTCTTTTTGCGGCAGAGTCAACCAACTGGTCCATGCTGTCTAACAGCGTGTCCATGGCGGATTTCTGCTTGGCGGATGACGTGGCCATGTGAGCGCCCTTCTTGTGATTCTTATTCGCCATTACAGTTTACTCTACAGCACCAACTTTGGCGGCGATACGTAACCGACGTGCTACACCTAAGAGTCGACATGGGCCCCGAAAGTTGCAAGCGGCCCCCAGCACGGCTTACCCCTAGAATCTGCGACTTGAGGGTCACGTGCGCCTTGACAGAAAAGCCGGAACTCAATTCTAATTGTTTTTGCCGCATTACTTGCGACTCATTCGCAACTAACTTGAAATCAACAGAAAGCTTTGGATCAAGAGAAAGAGGTTTCAAATGCCCACGAGGGCGCTTGTTGCAATAGAGTCGCAACTGGGAAGATCCAGAACGGGTAACGAAATCACCCGTCCATCGCTGATGAAGGAGTTGGCTGCGCGGCACGTACGCATGACCGCCCAGCGACGCCTCCTGGTGAATATTATTCAGGACTCGCCTCGACATCTGGACGCGGCCACTCTTCTTAAGCTTGCCAGGAAACATGATCCCGACATCGATCGCGCCACGGTCTATCGAACTCTAGCGTTGCTTAAGAACCGTGGGCTGATCGATGAACTTGATCTCATGCACATCGAGGGCGAGAAGCACTACTACGAGGCCAAGACCAACCGCGATCACTGCCACATGGCTTGTTTCCGCTGTGGCGGGATTATGGAGTACACCAGTTCGTCTTTCGAGAGACTGAAACAAGAGATGGTCCAGCAAAGTGGTTTCCAGATACGCGTAGTGCGGTTGGAAGTGGGCGGAGTCTGCAAGCAATGTCAAAAAAACGCCAGCTAGGTTATTGTTTTTGGTCGACGTAGATGCGACTTAGTCGCAAATTGTCTTAGGGGAAGGTCGGATCTTGCTCATGGCCCGAAGGTGTTTCGCGCGTAATGGCTTAATTCTTTCTTTCGCATTGGTTGCGCTGTTCGCCCTCAATTGCTGGGCCGGGGCGGGCGGAAGCGTTTCGGGCACGGTCAAGGACGTGAGCAAGGCCGTAGTTACGAACGCCACGGTAAAGGCAACCAATCTAGAAACCGGAGTCCAACATCAGGTCGCAACCAACGGCCAAGGGTTTTACTCATTCCCCGATCTTGCCATTGGGCGCTACAACATTACGATCCAGAAAACGGGGTTCAAGCCGTATCAACGAACCGGTATCGTCATTGATGCGGACAGTGCGCTCGGAGTTGACGCCGTGTTGGAAATCGGCGTTCGCGCGCAAGCGGTTACGGTAAACGAGAACGCGGTTCACGTGGAAACGTCCGATACGCAGATAGGAGAGGTCATCAGCGGCACAAAAATGGCCGCTGTTCCTTTGGATGGCCGCAGTTATACGGATCTGCTGTCTCTCCAACCTGGCGTCGTTCCCGCGACGTCGCTCACCTCAAACACGCAGCAAGACGTCGGCGTCAGCGCGCTTTCGCCCTCCGGCGGTCTGAACCCGGGAACGATTTCAATTAACGGTCAACGAGAGTTTTCGAATGCCTTCATTGTGAATGGCAGTGACGCCGAAGAAGACGTGAACTCCGGCGCAGCGATCATTCCGAATCTCGACTCCATCGCCGAGTTCCGTATTCTTACCAGCGACTTCGACGCGGAATACGGCGGACACAGCGGCGGACAAATCAACGTGGTTACGAAATCGGGCACCAACCAATTTCATGGCGACGGGTTCGAATTCCTGCGTAACACGAATCTCGATGCACGAAACTATTTTTCGCCGACTCGTGGCACATTCGACCAAAATCAGTTTGGCGGAACATTCGGCGGTCCGATCCGAAGGAGTAAGCTGTTTTTCTTTGCCGATTACCAGGGAACTCGATCCACCCAAGGCGTAGACACTGGTCAAATCCCAGTCCCTTCCCTTTCGGACCGCTCCGGCAATTTGTTCGATCTGGCTAGCTTGCTGACCGGCACGGTCACCGGCCAGCATTGGGCAAACCTGCTTTCCCAGAAATTGAGATACTCGGTCTTTCCCGGCGAGCCCTACTACACGGCCGGATGCACGAACCTTTTGCAATGTGTTCTTCCCAATGCCGCGATTCCGACCTCAGCCTGGTCCACGCCAGCGAAGAATCTGCTGCAATACATTCCACAGCCAAATGTGGGAGCCGACACCTTCGCGACCTCGGACTCAAACGAAACTTTGCGCGACGACAAGGGAGCCTACCGGCTCGACTACAACAGTCATTGGGGCCTGCTGTCGGCCTACTATTTCCTGGACGACTACACACTCAACAATCCATATCCCGTGGCGCAGAGCGGGGCAAGTGTCCCTGGTTTTAACGCGCTCTACTTGGGACGGGCTCAACTGCTCAGCCTGAGCGACACGAAGACGCTGGGCTCGACCGCAGTCAATGAGTTTCACTTCAGCTACATGCGCGATCACAACGATCTCGGCAAACCCGTCGGTGGACTCGGCGTGAGCCTGGCATCGCAGGGATTTGTGACCGGCACGGGAACTCCCGGCATTGTGCCGCTCGATCCGCAAGGCGAAGGAGTTGAAAACCTCGTCTTCAATGCCTTTTCAATCGGAACGAACGCCAACGAGTTGAAGCAGGTCAACAATACTTTCCAGTGGCTCGACAATTTCTCGAAAGTGGCAGGCCGCCACACCATGAAATTCGGACTCGAATTTCACTACGATCAAGTTAACACGAATCCGATCGCGCAATTCAACGGCAACTTCTTGTTCACGGGCAGCGAGACCGGGTCCGACTTTGCCGATTTTCTGCTTGGAATTCCGAGCCAATACAACCAGAGCCAGCTTCAACCATTCTATGGCCGCAACCAATACTGGGGCCTGTACGGACAAGACAGCTGGCGCGTGCGTTCGAATCTGACGCTGAATTACGGCCTGCGCTGGGATCGCATCGAGCCGTGGTATGAAAAAAACAACGGCGTCTCCACCTTCGAACCGGGCAATTCCTCGGTAGTTTTTCCCGGCGCGCCTGCCGGAATTCTCTTCCCTACCGATCCCGGTGTGTCCCGAACGCTGGCACCTCCCGGAAACCTCGACTTCGCGCCGCGCGTCGGTCTGGCCTACTCACCTGAGGCCAAGGACGACACTCTTCTCAGCAAGATTTTAGGTGGCCCCGGAAAGACCAGCATACGGGCTGGCTTCGGTATGTACTACACGGCGATCGAGGCGCTAACGGTTGGGATCCTGGCCGCGAACCCGCCCTTCGGAAGCACGTACTCAAGTCCATCCCCGCCGCTGTTCGCGACTCCGTTCATCACCGCATCGACTGGACAGGTCCAGGCGCAGCCGTTTCCTGTCGCACTCGTCACCGGCAAGGCATCAAGCAGCAATCCAGATCCGAATGTCAATTGGTCGCAGTATGAGCCGATCAGCGGCATTCCCGGATATGCCTCGACCAATCGCATTCCCTACGTCGAGGAATACACGCTGTCGGTTCAGCGGCAATTCAGAGCCAACACCGTGCTCAGCGCCAGCTACGTGGGCACGCAGGCGCATAGGCTTTTGGTCATGATTGAAGCCAATCCTGGCGACCCTGCTCTCTGCTTGAGTCTGAGCCAGCCGAGCGCGGTCGCGCCGGGCTCCGCCACATGCGGTCCCTTTAGAGAAAGCAATGTATTCACGACGACTTCCGGCCAAGTGATCAACGGAACTCGCGGCCCGCTGGGTCCCAACTTCGGCAGCGACACTAATCAGGCGACCATCGGCAAATCGAATTACAACGCTCTCGAACTCAGCCTGCGCCATACCAGCCGACGCCTGGAACTGTCTGCCGGATACACCTACAGCAAGTCGATGGACGAGTCCTCGAATTTGGGGGAAGAGGTAAATCCGATCAACCCAGCGCTCAGCTATGCACTGTCTTCTTTTGACATCACGCACAACTTCGTCGTCAGCTACAACTACAAAATTCCATTCGAAACTCTGTTCCATACATCGAACCGCTGGACAGAGGGCTGGGAACTCTCTGGAATCACTCATTTCAGTTCGGGTCTGCCGGTCACTCTGATTAATTACGGGGACAATTCCCTGCTCGGAGCCGAACCGAATGGCATCAATAATTATGGGGTGGATGAGCCCGACTATACCGACGGTCCCCTGGATCTTAATCACAATCCCCGCAACGGGCGGCCATATTTCGATGCCTCTCAGTTCAGCGAGAACACGTTAGGAACGCCTGGCACCGCTAAGCGTCGCTTCTTTTATGGACCCGGAATGAACAACTACGATATGGCTCTTCTCAAGAACGTGCGCCTGACTGAATCGAAGTCGCTGCAATTTCGGCTCGAGGGTTTCAACATTTTCAACCACGCCCAGTTTTTCGGACCGCAATCCGTCGACGGCAACATCGACAGTTCCAACTTCGGCCAAGTGGTCAGTGCCAGCGCGCCTCGCCTGGTGCAACTGGGCGCAAAGTTCCTCTTCTAGCCGAAGGCTGATTTCCACTTTGGGAATAACTCTGTCCGGTTTTTGTAACAACTCCAACAAATCGCTTGCATTCCGGCTGGTCTGTTGCTAACGTCGCGGCCATCTGATGGGCCAGCACTGATTTCGTAGGATTGCCGGGCGCTCGGCTCCTTTCTGGGTTGAGTTCGCGAAGGCGGACTCGTTTGTAACGCTGCGCTGCTTTTCTTCACAATCAGCTAGGCCTCACAGAAAGGAGACTTATGTCTACTCCGAAAAAAGCACTTGCCGGTAGTGAGCGCGCTCCCCTCGTAGGAGCGCGAGAGATTGGCCCAGCCAACCCCAACGAAAAACTTGACGTCACCATCCGTCTGCGTTCTCGCGCAGGGAAAAAGCCGATTGTCAGCGCGGACGCTTTCACCAAACCGATCGCCAAACGCACGATTTTGAGTCGCAAAGAATTCGAGCAAAGCCATGGTGCCACCCCTGAGAGCATTGCTCGCGTCGAGGCCTTCGCTCGCGAACACAAACTAACGGTAAAAGAAAAGAGCGCGGCCCGCCGCACGGTTATTCTCACCGGAACGGTCGCTGCAATGGATCAGGCATTTGGCGTCCAACTGAAGGAATACCAGCATCCCAGCGGCAACTATCGAGGCCGCACCGGACCCGTTCAAATTCCAGCCGATCTGCAGGATGTGATCGAAGGCGTATTTGGTCTCGACAATCGTCCCCAAGCCAAGCCGCATTTTCGTAGGCGGCGTGGGCATGCCGGCGCCCACGCCCAAAGTCCCGGCGTGTCTTACACTCCTTTACAGGTCGCCACGCTTTACAACTATCCGACTGGCGTGGATGGATCCGGAGAATGTATCGCGCTGATCGAGTTGGGCGGCGGTTACAATCCTACGGATCTGAGTAACTACTGGAGCCAGCTCAATCTGACCGAGACTCCAAACGTATCGGCGGTTTCAGTCGGCAACGGCAGCAACAATCCCACCGGAGACCCGAACGGCCCGGATGGTGAAGTCATGCTGGATATAGAAGTGTCCGGCTCAATCGCGCCCGGCGCTAAAATCGTCGCCTATTTTGCCGACAACACTGACGCCGGCTTTCTGAACGCGATCACGACTGCGGTGCACGACAGCACCAATAACCCCTCGATAGTCTCGATCAGTTGGGGCGGTCCCGAATCATCCTGGACCGCGCAAGCCATGACCTCGATGGATGAGGCATTCCAGGCAGCCGCGGCTATGGGCGTAACTGTCTGTGTTGCCGCAGGCGACGACGGCTCAACCGACGGCGTAACCGACGGGCTCAACCACGTCGACTTCCCTGCCTCGAGTCCCAATGTTCTGGCCTGCGGAGGAACAAAGCTAGTGGCCTCAGGCAACTCCATCAGCAGCGAAACTGTGTGGAACGAACTGGCAAACAATGAGGGCGCAACCGGAGGCGGCATCAGCGACTTCTTCACTCCGGTACCGAGTTGGCAGGCCAGCGCAGGCGTGCCGGCTTCCGCCAATCCCAACCACAATGTTGGACGCGGTGTTCCCGACGTGACTGGAAACGCCGATCCGACCACGGGCTACGTCACTCTCGTCGATGGCAACCCCGACGTGATCGGCGGCACCAGCGCCGTCGCTCCCCTCTGGGCGGGATTGATCGCGCTCATCAACGAGAGCATTGGGAAGCCAGCCGGATTTATCAACCCACTTCTTTACCAGAACGCCGCCGCCGATGACGATTTCAACGACATCACCACCGGCAACAACGGCGCCTACTCCGCAGGCAAGGGATGGGATGCATGCTCCGGCCTCGGCTCGCCGATCGGGACGCAAGTCGCCGCAGCGTTGGGTGCCCCATCATCAGCGCAAGCCAAAAGAACTGGCACTTAACTTGAACTAAAAGGGGCGCGGCTATTTGTGGCCGCGCCCCCTTCTTCGAAGAACGATCTGAGAACCGAGAACTAGTAACTTACCGACTGGTTTTTATCCGTTCTGCTTGCGCGTTCGCCAAACGCGCGGGGCATCGCAAAAGCGCTCACGTTTCAGCCGTCCGCCTTCACATCCCCGGCAACTTCATGCCAGCCAACTTGCGCGCGAAGCTGGCTTTGCCCATCTGCTTAAACATTTTGCGCATTTGGGCATACTGGCGCAGCAGATTATTGACCTCTTGCACGCTCGTTCCCGAGCCGCGCGAGATGCGCTTGCGCCTGCTGCCGTTGATCACCTCATGGTGCATTCGTTCATGGACGGTCATCGAATTAATGATGGCTTCCACGCGATTAATCTGTTTTTCGTCGATTTTATCCGCGTGCTTCTGCAATCCGGCGAAGGGACCGACGCTCGGCAACATTCCCATGATGCTCTGCAAGGATCCCATCTTTTTCACCTGGCGCAGTTGATCGCGAAAATCCTCGAGCGAGAAGCCGTCGCCAGAGAGCGCGCGGCTGGCCATCTCCTGCGCTTTCTTCTTGTCGACATTCTGCTCAGCTTTCTCGATCAGAGAAAGAATGTCGCCCATGCCGAGAATGCGCGACACGATACGATCGGGATGGAACGGCTCCAGAGCGTCATACTTTTCGCCCACGCCAATGAACTTGATCGGCTGCCCCGTGACTTGGCGGATCGATAGCGCCGCGCCGCCGCGGGCATCTCCATCCATTTTGGTGAGCACAACTCCAGTCAGCGAAAGCTTCTTGTGAAACTCGTCGGCAGAGTTGACCGCGTCCTGCCCAGTCATGGCATCGGCGACAAACAGAATCTCTTGCGGATTGAGCAAGCGCTTGAGCGATTGCATCTCCTCCATCAGTTGGTCGTCGATGTGAAGGCGGCCGGCGGTATCGACGATCAGCACGTCAGAGCCAGTGTTGATGGCCTCGCGGCGCGCCTCTTTCGCCAGGCGCTCGACCGTCGCAGTGTTGGCTTCGACGTTCGCGCCCTCGTAGATGTTGGCCTTGATCGCCTGCGCGACGACTTTGAGTTGTTCGCGTGCAGCGGGACGGTAAACGTCGACCGAAACCAGCAGCGGACGATGCCCGCCATTCTTAAGCCAGTTTGCGAGTTTGCCGGAAGTGGTGGTTTTGCCGGAACCCTGCAGTCCCGCCATCAGCACGACAGTTGGAGGTTGTGAAGCAAACTTTAGGCGCGCCGTGTCGCGGCCAAGAGTTTCAACCAGCTCGTCACGCAGGATCTTGATGACCTGCTCACCCGGAGAAAGCGCCGTTGCCACCTGCTGGCCAACCGCCTTCTCCTGAATGTGGTCGATAAGCTGCTTGACGACCTTGAAGTTGACGTCGGCTTCAAGCAAAGCGAGACGGATCTCGCGCAGCGCCTCCTGAATGTTCTCTTCATTGAGGACGGCCTGCCCGCGCAGAGTTTTGAACGCACGCTGAAGTTTCTCTGAAAGATTCTCGAACATAAGGATTAAAGACCTATTTTAGCAGTCAGCGGGGAAGCATTCAGCGATGCGAAGGCGAGAGATCTGACTTTACTTGCCCGCGTACAACTCTTTCGCCGCGATCACGGTGTTGCAGTGAATGGTGACCGTATCTTCGACTCGTTGCGCATAGCCGCCGGCGTAAGTGACCATGACCGGGATATCGCGTGCTCGGGCTACGCGGAACACCAGTTCGTCGCGGCGTTTCAATCCTTCGATGGTTAGCGCAAGACCTCCGAGCTGATCTTCGCGATACGGGTCCGCGCCTGCGATGTAGCAGATCAACTCCGGATCAAACTGACGCAGGCCCGAGCTGAGAGCGTTGTCGAGCCATGCCAGATAATCGTCGTCGCCAATCCCGTCAGGTAAATCGATATCGATCGAAGAAGGCGGCTTCCACATCGGATAATTATTTTCCTGGTGGAGCGAAATCGTGAATACGTCGCCCGCGTGGGCATTGCGCACTTTCGCAGGTGTAGCCGGCCTCAGAGTGGAAGCCGAAGTCGAGGGCAGCGGCCCGGTTGGAACGCGCACGCCAGCAAAGATAGCGGCTGTCCCATTGCCCTGGTGAACGTCGCAATCGACGGTCATGGCGCGGGTGATCCTGTCATCTCGCTGCATGCGCCGGATGGCGACGGCCACGTCGTGAATCATGCAGAAGCCTTCGCCGTGGTCGGGAAATGCGTGATGGAATCCGCCCCCGATGTTGAAAGCGATGCGATTCTTCAGCGCATAATCAGCCGCCAGGATCGAACCACCCGCCGCCAGCCAGAAAGCTCGGACCAATTCCGGGGAATACGGAACTTCCAATTCCAGCTCTTCGCGCGCGGAGAGCGTTCCGGTCTTCAATTTTTGTACGTAAGCCGGCGTGTGGACCAGAAGTATATCCTGATCGGATGCAAGCTGCGGGGCTACAAAGTCATCCACCTCGGCGGCTCGGGTCTCGAGCAGCCGGTCATGAATGCGTCGATACTTTTCGGCCGGAAAGACGTGTGCGCCGATCGGAAGATAATATTCCTCGCTGTAAACCAGCTTGAATGGGAGCATGGCGGATTGTGGCGTTCTTCATCATACGCGCTCGATCGTGCGGTCGACTTGCTCGCGCCGCGCGCGTGCTGGGCACAGTCTGCCTTTGGCGTGAAATGTCCCGAGCTGACACTTGATGTCCCTTGCCTAGGGATGGCGAGGCTCCTAGAGTAAGGCACTATTGCCACTGGATTGACGAACAGCGACGTCTCCGCGTTTCCCGCATCTAACTGTCGCGCAGTCAATCGTCCGTGGATCTGCAAATCTTTGCACTCTCGAGTACGGGCATCGGTAGCGAGGGTCGGCAAGTTGAACCAACAGACGGATAAATCGGGTTGACTGGGAGGCTGTTTTGATGTTTGTCGAGAGGTCAGGCATGGTCGAGTTACTACTTAAGCTTTGGTCCGAAGAGACGGGCCAGGACATCGCCGAGTACGCAGTCATGCTGGCCGTCATACTCGTGATTGTGGTGGGTACGCTTCGCCTGATCGGGGGAAACGCCAACAACGTGTTTTCTTCGGTGGCTAGCTCAATCGGGCAGTGACAGGGTTGACTCACAGTGCTGGGAGTGCAATTTGTTTCTGAATTCCTTCGCCTTCAACGATTGTATAAATAAAGTCTGTTGGGACATCGCGCAGCACGTCAACTTTGCCGCTTGGCCATTTGATTTCTACTTCATCCATCTTGGATTCGGCGCCCAGACCGAAGTGCAGTCGTGGATCGTTCTGCGAAAGGTAGCTGCCGCCGGCACGAACTTCGTCGAGCAGCACCAACTTTCCTGCTTTCACCGTCACTCGCGTTCCGATTGCCATTTTATTGCTCTTTGTGCCTACCAACTTGAATAGCACGCGATGATTTTTGTTTCCTCCCTGATTCAGCAGCAGGGTTGGAGGTTCGCCCGTATTCATCACCACGATGTCGATGTTTCCATCGTTATTGAGGTCGCCAAAGGCCGCGCCTCGGCGCGATGCATCCGGTATTCCGGCAAGCACGCTGGAGACATCTTCGAAAGTACCGTCACGGTTGTTGCGGAACAGCAGCATGGGCTCGCGATAGCGGGGGGCGCCCGGGACTTGATCCATCTGCGGATACACGTGCCCATTGGCGATGAACAGGTCCGGCCAGCCGTCGTTGTCCATGTCAAAAAATCCCGTGCCCCAACCCACCGGTTCATAGGTCGGTTTAGCGAGTTTGGCCTGGTAACTCTCCTCCGAAAATCCCTGCGTTCCCAGGTTGCGATACAGACTGTCGGGCTGTTCGGTAAACGTGGTCACGAAGACGGAGAGCCAGCCTTCATGAAGATAATCACTCCAGTCCACACCCATGTTGCCGCGCTCCGAGCCATCGCCGCTGACAGCCGCTCCCGAGAGCATGCCGACTTCTTCAAAAGTTCCGTCGTGCTTGTTGTGGTAGAGGTAATTCGGACCAGAATCGTTGGCGACGTACAGATCGGGCCAGCCATCATTGTCGTAATCGCCCCAGATTACTCCCAGGCCGTAGTATTTGTTGGGATCGTCGACCCCGGCCTTTTTGGAAACTTCTTCGAAGGTGCCATCGCCGCGATTGTGAAAAAGCAAGTCGGACTCACCGAGCATTCCCCATGGTCCGCATTGCACGGGGATTCCCTTGAAGCTGCAGTTCTTCTCATTTTTCCCGAAGTCGGGCAGTTTGTTCACATCAAAATGCACATACCGCGAGACGAACAAATCCACGTGACCGTCTCGATCGTAGTCGGCCCAGGCCGCGCCAGTGCTGAATCCGCCGCCTGCCACTCCGGCTTTCTCCGTGACGTCTTCGAATTTGCAATTGCCCAAATTGTGATACAGCGCGTTGCCGCCGTAGCCAGTTACGTAAATGTCGGGGAGACCGTCATTGTCGTAGTCGGCGACGGCTACTCCCATGCCCCACCCTTTTCGGGTGAGTCCGGCAGACTTGCTGATGTCGGTGAATTTGAAACCATCGTCCTGGTGATAAAGCGTGATCATGGGATCGCCGCCCTGTTTGTAGCGATCGACGGTGGATCCGTTCACAGTAATGATGTCGAGTCTGCCGTCATTGTCGCAATCAATCAGCCCCACGCCGCCGCTCATGGATTCCACGATGTAGCGCTTGTCAGGCGATGAAATGTGGGAAACTGTCAGGCCAACTTGTTGGGCAACGTCTTCGAACCTGGGCAGAGTGGTTTTCAGCGGTGTCGTTTGCGCGGATGCAAAGACGGAAATCAAGAGAGCCCATGAAAAGAGTACGCGCATGATGGTTGGACTGCGCGATTATAGCCCAGGCACGACGTCTAGAGGTCCGCTATCGTCGCAGGTTTCTTCCAAAGGAAACGGAGAGAGGGCACAACGACTCCTGCGGGAGTCCGCTGGGCATACTGCTCCACAACTCTACCATCCAGAGCTTCGTAGAATCGCCGCGCAGGATGATTTGCCTCGAAAACGAACAGGTGCTTGGGCCACTCCGGTTCGCACGTGGAAACCCATTTGGCGGCCCACTTGAATAATAGGCGGCCTGTCCCTCTGCATCTGTAGGCAGGCCTCACATGGATATTGTCCAGGCGCGCACCCCAAACTGGATCCTCGTCCAGCAGAACGCAAGCAAAACCGAGAAGAGCGCCGCGATCCTTCGCCAGAAAAACTCCGCGCCGTTTCCCGTCAGCGGAGAGCATTAGATTTTGCCAGTGGGTCTGCCTCTCCTCAAGAATGGGTCCGTCGAGATAGGACCCAGGTAATATGCCGCGATACGCACTGCGCCAACTCTCGGTCTGGAGCGCGGCAATGTCTTGGTAGGCCTGTAGGGTAGCTTCGCTGAGTTCTATTTCTGCCACCAGGTTAGGCCTTCCTATTCATGCGGAGAATTTCGACGGCGCTCATCGCGAGCGACGGCTCTGTGGAACCATCACATGAAGCAAGACTCAGTCGGCGGGCGCGGGCGCTGGCTGTGGGACGTGGGCATTGCCGCGCTCACGCCATCCTTCGATGATCAGATAGAGCACAGGGATGAAGAAGAGATTCAAAACGGTTGACATAATCATGCCACCGAACACTGTGGTTCCAACGGAGTGGCGTCCCTCCTGGCCAGCGCCAGTAGCCACCATTAGCGGCACGACACCGAGGATGAATGCGAACGAAGTCATGAGAATCGGGCGCAGACGAATCCTGGCTGCTTCGACTGTGGCTTCGACCAGCGGAATCCCGCGCTCGCGCAGCTGTTCGGCGAATTCCACGATCAGAATGGCGTTCTTGCTCGACAATCCGATCAGCATCACCAGCCCGATCTGGCAGTAGACATCGTTTTGCAAGCCGCGCAAAGCTTGTGCTCCGAGCGCTCCCAGCAACGCCATCGGTACGGCCAGCAGCACGATGAACGGCAGCACGAAGCTTTCATATTGGGCCGAGAGCGTCAGATACACGACTAACACTCCCAGACCAAACAGGATGATTGTTGTTCTTCCCGACGCCAGTTCTTCGAGCGACAATCCAGTCCATTCGTAAGTAAAACCCTGGGGCAAAACTTTCTTGCTCAAGTCTTCCATAGCGGCGATGGCTTGTCCGGAACTGAATCCCGGACCGGGCGAGCCGTCAATTTCCGCGGAACGAAACAGGTTGTAATGGCTGATCACTTGCGGCGTCGTAGTCTGCGTGACTGTGGCCAGGTTCTCCAGCGGAATCATGGCGCCTGTATCCGAACGCACGTAGTACTGCTTCATGTCCTTGGCCTGCTCACGGAATTGTTTATCGGCCTGCACGTAGACGCGATAGGAACGGTTATTGAAATCGAAATCGTTGACATACGCGGAACCCATGTATACGCCGAGGGTATCCGTGATCTGCTGCAGCGGCACATGCAGACTCTTGGCTTTCTCGCGGTCGATCGTAACCAGGAACTGCGGATCGCTCGCGGTATAACTGCTGAATAAGCCAGTCAGATCTTTGCGTGCGTTGCCCTGCCGAACCATGTCCTGCGTGACATTCGCCAACTCCTCGAGCGAATGCGAACCTTGGTCCTGCACTTCATACTGGAAGCCGCCAAACTGTCCGAGACCTTGAATCGCGGGAGGCAAGAAGCAAAGCACAAGCGCCCCTGTGATTCCGGAAACAGAGCCGCGTAATCGGTCGACCACTGCACTTGCGGAATGCTGAGGGCCTTTGCGCTCCGAGTAGCCCGTTAACCCGGCGTAGATAATTCCGCGATTCGGAGCGCCGTTGCCAGTGATGGCAAAAATGTTTTTGACTTCCGGCATCTTGCGCATGATCGCGCTCACCTGATCCTCGATGTTTCTGACGTAGTCCGCGGAGGCGCCGGGCGGGGCCTGGATGATCACAGGGAAATATCCCTGATCCTCGTCTGGGACGAAACCCGTGGGCACGCGCTGGAAAATCACATAGGTGAGGCCCAATCCAGCGAGGAATAAGACTACCGCGACCAAGCGGAAGCGAAGGAAAGCGTGCAGCGAACGCCGATACCCCTCAGTGACGGCGCTGATCACACTGTCCACGTGGCGGAAGAACCAGCCTTTCGTTCCGTGCTGACGGCCGAGCAGAAGTGCAGAAAGCGACGGCGTCAGTGTGAGAGCGTTGAAAGCGGAGATCGATATCGAGAAGGCGATAGTGAGGGCGAATTGCCGGAACAAAATGCCGGTTGTTCCGGGGAAAAATGCGACCGGCACAAACACCGCAACCAAAACGAGGGACGTGGCAATGACGGCGCCGGCTACTTCTCCCATGGCGACCGAGGCCGCTCTGCGCGGATCGTGCTCGCCTTCCTGCAGGTGGCGTTCGATGTTTTCGATGACGACGATGGCGTCGTCTACCACCAGCCCAGTGGCCAATGTGATGCCAAACAGAGTCAGGGTGTTAATGGAAAATCCCAGGAGTTTGACAAAAGCGAAAGTCCCGATCAGCGAAACTGGAATTGTGACCGATGGAATAATCGTGCTGCGCCAGTCTTCAAGAAATACGAAGATCACCAGAATGACGAGCACGATGGCTTCGATCAGGGTCACGAGAACGTCTTGGATCGATTCACCCACAGCTTCGGTCGTATCGAAAGCGTTCTCGTATTTCATCCCGGGCGGGAAGTGTTTCGAGAGCCGATCCAACTCCGCCAGAGCGCGGCGATCCACGTCGAGCGCATTCGCAGTTGAGAGTTGCAGGATCGCGATCCCGACCGCGTCGTGCCCGTTGTAAATCAGATCAGAGCTATAGTCCTCCGCTCCCAGCTCTGCTCGGCCGACATCCTTGAGACGAACCAAGGTCCCATCCGCATTCGCTTTGAGGATGATGTTTTCAAATTGCTCGGGCTCGCTCAACCGCCCAATTGCCCGCACGCTGATTTGAAACTGTTGTCCGACCTTGATGGGAGGCTGTCCGACCTGGCCGGCAGCGACTTCCACATTTTGCTCTTGCAGAGCATTGACCATGTCGCTCGCCGTAAGGCCGCGACTTGCCATGCGCACCGGATCCAACCACAAACGCATCGAATACTTGCGTTCACCAAAAATGATGACGTCGGCAACTCCTGGCACTCGCTTCAGCGTGTCCTTCACGTAAACGTCGAGATAGTTGCTCATGAACAGCGGGGTGTAACGATCATCCGGCGAAACCACGCCCGCGCCGAAAACGAAATTGCTCGACGACTTGGTGATCGTGATTCCAGTCGCTTTGACTGCGTTCGGCAGACGTCCCTGGGCTGTGTTCACCCGGTTCTGAATGTCCACGGCTGCGAGGTCGGGATCGCGGTCCAGTTCAAAGGTCGCAACAATGTTGCTGGAACCGTCATTGCCGCTGTCAGACGTCATGTACTTCATTGCCTGCGCGCCGTTGATCTGCTGCTCCAGGGGAATGGTGACTGCAGACTCGACCGTCTGCGCGCTGGCGCCAACGTACCCGCTGCTCACGGAGACTTGCGGCGGCGCCAGGTTGGGGAATTGCGCGATCGGCAAGGTGGGAATTACGACTGCGCCGGCGAGAATGATCAGCAACGCGCAGACTGTAGCGAATACCGGCCGTCGGATGAAGAAGTCTACGAACATGGGAAAACCTTAATGCGGCTTCGGGCGTCGGGCCTCAGGCTCCAGGCTTTAGCGCTGGGCCCGAAGCCCAATGCCCGAAGCATAAAGCCTAGCCTTGGGGCGTTACTGCCGCCCCATCCACGAGAAACTGGACGCCGGAGACGATTACTTTGTCTCCCGGCTTAATGCCATCGAGCACGACATAGTCATTCCCGGTCATCTCTCCGATGCGTACTGCTTTCTGACGCGCCACCAATTTGCCCTTCTCGTCCTCGGCCACGAAAGCGAAGTATTGTCCGCCGACACGAGATACCGCCACCACCGGAACGACTGGCCCTTGATGCGTACCCCAAATCACGCGGGCGCGGATGAATTGCAAATTCCGAAGCCGGTCCTCATTGTTGGCGATGCGCGACTTGATCAGCACCGTCTGCGTAGTGTTGTCGACTTGCGGCGAAATGAAACTGATACGGCTGTCCGCGATGACCTCGCCGCTTCCATTCACTATCTGCACTGGCATATTCATCTTCAGCTGAGACGATCGCTCCACCGGAATGTACACATAGGCTTCGAGGCTGCCGGGTTTGTCGACGCTCGTGAGCATCGTCGTTGTAGTGACGCGGTCGCCGACGTGTACCGGAATGTCCCCCACGATTCCGGTCCAGGGCGCCGTCACGCGGTAATAATGGAGCTGAACCTGCTGCTCCTGCACCTGCGCGTCCAGCGATCTGAGTTGCGCCTGGGCGGTATCCAGAGCAGATTTCGCCTGGTCGAGGTCCTGCTTCGAGACCACTCCGGCCGCAGCCAAGGCGCTAATCCGGTTGTACTGTTGCTGGGCATAGGCCAGGTTAGCTTCCTGAGCGGCGCGATTGTGTTCCTGACTGTTCACCGTGGCCTGTTGCTTGGTGGGATCAATCTGCATCAGCACGGTGCCAGGTGAAACGTGATCACCGGAGTGCACATAGATATCCGTGATCTGCCCTTCGACTTGAGGCATAATGATGGCCGAGTCGCGCGATTTTAGCGTGGCCACGTATTCTGTCGTGTCGCTGATCGGGACCGACTGCGCCACCTGGATCTTGACGGGAATGGCTGGGTCGGCTTGAGGCTGGGCCCCATTCACCGAACTTCCGCTGCAAGCTAATCCCAGCGCGGCAACGACAAAAGCCACGGGGAGTGCGATCGCGCGTGCGAGATGCAACCTCAAGACAGCGTGCCCATCCGAGCTGAAACCGTCTGTCATTCCGTGTCCTGTCTTACCTGCTAGCCTAACAGTAAGTCTCGGATCAACAAAGGCTTAGGTCTCGAGAAACCAGCCACGAAAGATTAAATTCCATACCGTCAGCTTTAGACTCGAAAAGGCAAAAAAAGTTATCGCGGCGATGGTTGAAAGCGTAACTCCACAAAGCGTAACTCCAAGGCTACATGACCAAGCGTAACAATATGGTTACATAATTTTCTTGTCAAGCGATTCTGCTCGAGCATCACGCGGATCTCGATGATTGCCAATTCCCCAGAAGCCCTGCGAACTGCCTGCGGGGTGTGAAACGCGCACTTCGCGTCTGCTACATTGTTGAGGCCATGAAACCTGTTCGCAGTTTCGCGAGCGATAACAATGCCGGGGTTCATCCAAAGATCTTGCAAGCCATTGCCGCGGTCAACCGCGGGCACGTCGTCGGCTACGGGGACGACGTCTATACCGAGGCTGCGGTCCGCAAGTTCAAACAGCACTTCGGGTCTGATGTGGAGGTTTTCGTTGTTTTTAACGGCACGGCGGCAAATTGCTTAAGCCTGAAGGCGCTGACGGAGCCTTACCACGCCGTGATCTGCGCCGAGGCCGCCCATATCTATGCTGACGAATGCGGTGCGCCGGAGAAATTCACCGGCTGCAAACTGATCCCGATTCCTACGGAGGACGGGAAACTCACGGTTGAAGCTGTCAGCCATGCTTATCACGGAATTGGCGATCAGCATCACGTTCAGCCGCGCGTGATCTCCATTACGCAAGTCACGGAGGTGGGAACGGTTTACACGCCGCAGGAGATCCGCGATCTGGCGCGCTTTGCGCATGACCGCGAAATGTTTCTACACATGGACGGAGCACGAATCGCCAATGCAGCCGTGAGCCTGGGACTTACTCTGCGTCAAAGTACGCGAGACTTGGGCGTGGACGTTCTTTCCTTCGGTGGAACTAAGAATGGGGCTTTGGGCGCCGAAGCTGTGGTCTTTTTTGAAAAGAAAATCAGCCGGGACTTTCTCTATCTTCGCAAGCAAGGGATGCAGTTGGCGTCGAAGATGCGTTTCATCTCAGCTCAACTCAACGCCTTGCTTTCGAACGATTTGTGGCGGACAAATGCCCAGCACGCCAACCGGATGGCCGCGCTCCTGCAAAAAGAAATCAGCAAAATCGCAAAGGTGAAGATTGTTTATAAAGTTGAAGCCAACGGAGTGTTCGCACAGATTCCGCGGCGAGCCATCGCCAAGTTGCAAAAGCGCTACTTCTTCTATGTATGGAACGAAGAGGAATCTGTGGTGCGCTGGATGTGTTCGTTCGACACTACCGAACAGGACGTGAAGCAGTTCGCCAGGTTCGTGGCCGAAACAGTCGGGGATTAATGTTACAGGCCAATCCAGTTCCACAATCGTTCCTTCCAACGCAAGAAGGTGTTGGGCCAGCCAGTCTTGTAGCGCAGCATCACGGTGGCGTGGACCGTCTTGCCGTATTGCGAGGCCTTATTGCTGAATACTAGATGGTAGACTCCGGCGCCCTGCGGAAGCGGAGCACTGACGACGTCGCCGGCTGTCGATCCGCTTTGGTACAGAGTGTCGCTCGAGTAACCGCGGCTCCAAACGACAAACGCTGAGTTGGTGAGGACATAGGCTTCGATGCCATTGTCGCGATCTTTCGCAGTCTGATTACTTTTACTGTTAGCACGCCGTGGGGTGACAACAGACGAACTGAACTCGCCGGTGACGCTGACATCCAGCGCGCCGGGGGGAACGGTAAACTCATGAGACCAGAAACTGCCGGGATTCACTCCCGCTTGCCCATCAACAATGGTTTGCACCTGGGACCAGTGCACAAATTCCTGTACTTCCTGTGCCGCTGGACTTCGACTGGTCGCAAGCCACAGCAGCGCCGCGAACAATACCGCGACGAACGACCACCGCAGAATCCGGCGTTGCCGGCGAGCGCGCAAAAATGCCGAGGCGTCGGCCACCGCGCTGGCAAGGGCCTCGGCGCTTGCTGTCGGTGTTGCGGGCTGTCCGCATTTCGGGCAAGACAAAGCATCCCGAGGCAAGCTCGTACCGCATTTGGCGCATGTGGATCGAGTGGGAACCCTGGCTGGCGCAGCCTTGTTTGCCGCACCGGCCTTCTGGCCGCACTTCAAGCAGAATTGTGAGCCATCGGGTAGAGTCGTGCCGCACCAACTGCACAACACCTTGGCCTCGCTCTGGTCGAGATTCGGCGTATGGGCTCCGCGTCAAGATAACTGGACAAATATACTCGGAACGGTGTATGTTTGGTTGCTTTTCGGGCTCCCCCTTGCATTTCTTGAGATGGCGCGGGGGCGGGGTGCACCGCTTACTTTCCACGCAATATTCAATTGACGGCTTGAAGTGCGGTCATCGTCCGAATTGGCCCTGGGGTAAATGCGGCACGCAGCGGTCTTTACGAGTTCTGCTCGCTCAGAAGTTTCTTCAGCGTGGGTTTGTGTTTCTCGGTTTTCTTCTTGCGATTGGGAACTATTCGTGACGCGGGAGGCGCTCCGATCTGCTCTCGGGCCATGGTCTTTACGGCTTCAACCGCTGTGAAGCGCTTAGATTTTTTCTTCTTTGGCATTGCTCTTATCTTGCCATAGCTCATCCTGCAGTGACGTGCAATAATACAAGCGAATGGTGGCTGGCCCGCACTACGATGAGCCGCCAACGACCCTATGGAAGAGCGCGAATTTTTTGATGAACGGCCGGAAAAGAAGATGGCGACGCTGAACTGTCCTCATTGTCAACAGGCGGCGGAGTACGAAATCAGCTGGCTGGTGCGCACCAAGAAGAATCAACTTCCCGGCCGAGCCGACGAACGGGATCGCGCCCGTTTCGCCAAAGCCAAATCCTACATGCTGCGCCGTGACGACATGATGGCCTGCAAGAATATGCGCTGCCGCAAGCGCTTCGAGATTTCAGGAGTGCAATCGGTCGTATTTACCGACTAGTTTTTTTCACCGCGTTTCCTCTCTCCTGCAACACTCATTTATACTTGCTAGTTTGCCTATGGCTGGTTGGAGGATTCTGTGAGACGTTGCTCGACGCGTCTCGACCCAAACAAGTTCTGATCAGCCAAGATTGAGGAGCTTTCGCTTGAAGATTCTGGTTTGCATGAAACAGGTACCACAGAAGGATGCGCCGCTCAAGCTCAACGAGTCCGGCGCATGGATTCGTGAAGACGTTTCTTATGAAGTGAATGAGCCCGATGCCTATGCGCTAGAAGAGGCTTTGCGACAAAAGGAAAAACACGGGGGAGAGGTTGTGGTAATCACGTCTGGCCCGCCGCGCGCTCAGCAGGTTTTGCGGGAAGCTCTGGCCAAGGGAGCGGATCGGGCGATCCATCTCGAAGACAACGCATTCGTTGGCCTCGACGCATTCAATACCGCGCGAGCTTTTGCTGCCGCGATCAAAGACGAAACGTTTGATTTAATTTTCACGGGCTTGCAGTCCGACGACTACGGTTATGCGCAAACCGGCGTGGTGCTGGCGGAGCTTCTGGGATGGCCGCACGCCACCATCATCATGCAGATCGAGAAAAGCGATTCAGGAATCCGCGTGAAGCGAGAACTTGAGGCCGGCTACTTTCAGTTCGTAGATATGCCATTGCCTGCCGTGCTGACCATTCAGTCCGGAATCAACAAATTGCGCTACGCCACACTGATCGGCATTAAACAGGCCAAGAACAAGCCGCTGCGCAAGGTTGCAATGGCAGAAGTGCAATCGGCGGTAAGTGCGAATTTGCAAAAGATTGAGCGGCTGTATATTCCACAGAAAACCAAGAACACAGAATTTCTGGAAGGCTCGGCGGGCGAAGTGGCGAAGAAGTTGGTGGACAAGTTGCGTAACGAAGTACGCGTGCTGTGATTATTCGGTGTGAGAGCCCAGCTTTGCTCGGCTGGACAGCCGAGGGCGGTTGTCCCCACGTGATTATCGCGAGGAGTTAGAAGCGGCATTTATGTCTGACACAATTTTAGTGGTCGTCGAACAACGGGAAGGCAAACTGAACCGCGTTTCGTGGGAAACGCTCACTGCTGGTCAAGCCATTGCTGCGGACACGGGTTGGACGCTTGAAGCTGCGGTCGTCGGCAATGGCGTAGCGAATTTTGCCAATGAAGTTGCCGCCAAGAAAATCTCGAAGGTTTACGCGGTTGAGTCGCCCAAACTCGAACCCTACACCCCCGACGCCTTTTCTGCTGGCCTTAAACAATTCATCGAATCGAAGCAGCCCAAGCTGGTGCTGATGCCGCACACGTATCAGGTGCGCGATTTTGTTCCTAAGCTGGCGACGGCCGTGGGGCGCACCGCGGTTACGGACTGCGTCGGCTACAAGAAAGAAGGCCCGAAGCTGCTTTTTACTCGACAGATGTTTCAGGGCAAGCTCGCTGCCGATGTGAGTTTCACTTGCGATGCTCCCTGGTTCGTGACCTTCCAGAACGGAGCTTTTCGCGGAGACAAAGCCGAGGTTGGAGCGAGCGCCGCTTCGGTCGAGACAGTGAATGTGCAAATCGCGGACGGAGTCGTCCGCAATAAACCGCAGGAAGTTTTCAAAGAAGCCAAGCAGGCGGTGGACCTTACGCAAGCCGAGATTATTGTTTCGGTGGGCCGCGGAATCAAAGAGCAAAAGAATATCGAACTGGCAAAGCAGCTTGCCGAGGCTTTGGGCGGGGAGTTGGCCGCTTCGCGTCCGATTTGCGACTCCGGCTGGTTGCCCATGGATCGGCAGATCGGTTCCTCCGGCCAGACGGTCGCGCCCAAGCTCTACCTGGCGCTCGGCATCAGCGGGGCCATTCAGCACATTGTGGGGATGAAAGGTTCGCGGACGATCATCGCGATTAATAAGGATTCTGAAGCGCCCATCTTCGAGATCGCCGATTTCGCCGTGGTGGGAAATCTGTTCGACATCGTGCCGCCGCTGATTGAGGAAGTGAAGAAAGCGAAGGCGGGGGGATAGGTCGGCCCCATTCCCGCGTTTGTCGGCCAAGCTTCGATGGAGTAATTATGAATTGACTAGTTTATTGACCATAGATAGAATAGTGGTCATGAACGATGTTTCCATCTCCGAGTTTAAAGCCAAGTGTCTTGGCCTGATAGAACGGGTGCACAAAACACGCCAGCCTCTGCGGATTACGCGTCATGGCCGTCCAGTCGCGGAAGTCATTCCGGCCGGACCCGACCGCAAGCGAAAGTTCTTGGGAGACATGATTGGGACGGCCGAAATCGTGGGCGATATCGTTTCCCCAGTCATCGATCTGGAAGACGTGGAGGCCTACCGCGATTGAATCTGCTTCTCGACACTCATATCTGGATTTGGAGCAAATTGGATCCGAAGCGGATAGGGAAAGGTGCAGCGCGAGAGTTGTCGAACAATGACAACGATCTCTGGCTCTCTCCGGTCAGTGTTTGGGAAGCTCTGGCGCTGATGCAAAAGGGCCGCATTCGTGTGGAAGATCCGCTGGCCTGGGTCGAGCGCGCTGCCGATCAGCTACGAGAAGCGCCGCTAACTCAAGAAATTGTTCGCACCGGCGTCGCGCTGTCCTTGCCTCACGCCGATCCGGCAGACCGATTCCTAGCAGCGACCGCCAAGGTTCTGAAGCTAACTTTGGTGACGGCAGACCAAAGGTTGCTCGGATTGGGCGAGATAGCCAGTCTGGCGAACCGCTAGGCATCCTATGCTGACGGTGGGGCTAGAATATAGTTTGAACAGTGGAAGTCTTAACGCCTCACGAAGGAGGGGGATGCGTAGAGCAACAAAACAGGTGGCGAGCGGAAAAAAGTCAAAGGCCAAGCTCTCTGGGCGCAGCCAGGCGCTGCTGGAACGGATTCGGCGCCGGCGCGAACAGATTCGGGACCGCGTGGGCTTGCTGTCGGACAGCTCAGAGTTGATCCGGGAAGAGAGAGACCGCCGATTCTGAACTACGTGGTCGATGCCAGTGTGGCGCTAAAGTGGTTTCTGCCGGAGAGTGGCAACTTCGAGGCGGAGAAGCTCTTGACAGCTTTCCTGATCGGAACGGTTAACCTGTATACACCCGATCTGCTACTGATTGAAGCCGCGAGTGCACTGTGGCGGCGGTCGGTTGTGCTCAAGGAGCTAACGCCTGCTGACGCGAAAGCGATTTACAGGGACCTGCTCACGCTCCCTTTGAACTTCCAGCCATCGGAACGCCTTGCTGCACCTGCCTTCTCCCTGGCAATTGCGCACCGCCATTCAGCATACGATTCCGTTTATTGCGCCCTCGCAATTGAGATGGATTGCGAATTCATTACTGCGGACCGCAAACTTGCGGTGAAGGTAGGGCGAGTACTTCCGTTCATTCGGTATATCTCAGCGATTAATCTATGAGCGTCATTTTTCGCAAACCTATCGAGAACATCGAACGTCCCCAGATGCCGGCCGACGTTGTCATCGTCGGCGGCGGGCCTGCTGGCATGGCTTGCGCACTGCGCCTGTCGCAGCTTATCGATCAGCACAATTCGAAAAATCCGGACTCGCAAATCAGCAAAGAAAACATTTATGTGCTGGAGAAAGCGCGCGAGGTCGGGCAGCATTGCCTATCTGGCGCGCTGCTCGATCCGCGATCTATGCGCGAGTTGCTTCCCGGATTCGAGAAGGAAGCTCCACTCGATGCCGAGGTCACGAGGGAAGCGGTTTACTTTCTAACCGAGAAAGGCAGGTTTAAGTTTCCCATCACGCCGCCGCCGCTGCGCGATCACGGCAATTATGTTATCTCGCTGAACCGTTTTGTTAAATGGCTTGGCAGCAAGGTTGAGGAGACCGGCATTACGATTTTCACCGGTTTCGCCGGATCGGAACTGCTCTTTGACGGTGCCCGCGTTACGGGAGTTCGCACAGACGACAAAGGCGTGGACAAAGAGGGCCGGCAGAAATCGAATTTCGAGCCTGGATACGATTTGCACGCGAAAGTTGTGATTCTGGCGGAAGGCACGCGCGGGTCATTGACCAAACAGCTGATCGCTAAATTTGATCTCGCGAAAAACAGCAATCCGCAGACGTACGGTCAGGGCATAAAGGAGTTGTGGGAAGTCCCTTCGGGACGCATTGCGCCGGGCGAAGTCATCTACACGATGGGCTGGCCGCTTACGACGAAAGAGTATGGCGGTGCGTGGATCTACGGAGGAAAGGATAATGTCGTTTCGCTCGGCTTCGTGACGGGCCTCGATTATCCGGATCCACGTCTTGATCCGCAGCACGTATTGCAGGATTTCAAGCAGCATCCGTTCGTTGCGAAATTGCTCGAGGGTGGGAAGATGATTCGCTATGGTGCGAAGTCGCTGCCTTATGGCGGATGGTGGGCGATCCCTCCCGTCGCCGGCGATGGTTGGATGATTCTCGGCGACTCCGCCGGTTTTCTCAACTCGCAGCGCCTCAAGGGAATTCATCTGGCGATCAAGAGCGGGATGCTGGCTGCCGAAACTGCCTTCGACGCGCTGGAGAAAGATGATTCTTCTGCCGCCACGCTGGGCGGCTTCCAGAAGAAAGTCGAATCCAGCTGGATCAAAGAAGAGCTTTGGAAGGTCCGAAACTTTCACCAGGGATTCGAGCACGGATTCTTTGCCGGCTTGTTTCACGCCGGCGTGCAACAATTCACCGGAGGCCGCGGCCTGCAGAACCGCTACCCCGGAACCGCTGGCTATCAACACATGAAGAAGCTGGCCGAGTTGCCCGCCGATGGCGGGAATGAAGCGCATCTGCTCGGTCCGGCAAAGGGCGACGGCAAGCTCACTTTCGATAAGCTGACCGACCTGTATCACTCGGGCACGAAGCATGAAGAAGATCAGCCAGCGCATCTGGTCATTGACGACACCAACATCTGCAACACCCGGTGTGTGAAAGAATTTGGGAGCCCGTGCCAGAATTTTTGTCCTGCGAACGTTTACGAGATGGTGGACGATGCCGAGCAGCCAAATGGCAAACGCATCAGCCTGAACCCGTCGAATTGCGTGCACTGCAAAACTTGCGACATTGCTGATCCGTATCAGATCATCACTTGGGTTCCGCCGGAGGGTGGCGGCGGGCCGAATTATGACGGGATGTGAGTAAGAAAAATGACGCCGAGACGATCCCGCAACGCCGTGCTGTTCCTATCAGTCGTGCTTCTCTGCCTCTCTGCGCGAGCGCAGCAACCTGCGATCCCGCCCACTGGTTTCTCGGGCCTTGACCAGTACAGGGCTTCACGCATCGCGATTTTCACCGACGATTTCGGTCAACTCGCCCGCTATCGTGACGCTAATGCGAGCTTAAAGCCGCCTACGGCTGGTGAGAATCGCGTGGTATTCTTCGGCGATTCCATCACCGACAAGTGGAATCTGGAAGATTATTTTCCCGGCAAACCCTACCTCAATCGCGGCATCAGTGGACAGACGACGCCACAGATGCTCGTGCGCTTCCGCCAGGACGCGATCGACCTACAACCAAAGGTGATTGTTATTCTGGCGGGCACGAATGACATCGCCGGTAATACAGGGCCCATGCGACTGGAAGACATCGAAGCCAACTATGCTTCGATGGCGGAGTTGGCGCGGGCGCATCAGATTCACGTCGTATTTTCTTCGATCTTGCCTGTGCACGATTACACACCCCGGTCGCAGGATCTATTTGCCCAGCGTTCGCCGGAGAAGATTCTGGAGCTGAACCGCTGGCTGAAGGCTTACTGCGCCGCGAAAGGGAATGTATATCTCGATTATTTCAGCGCCATGGTGGATGAGAAGGGCTTGCTGAAGCGGGATCTTGCTGAGGATGGCCTGCATCCCAACGTCTCCGGTTACAAGCTGATGGCGCCTCTAGCTCAGGCGGCAATTGACAAAGCGCTAGTCCAACCGGACAAACCTTAGTTGTTTCGAGTTACTCTACTGCATCTATAATGAAGACGAGTTTCCGACCGCCTTGGCCTTTGGGCATATCCTGGCTGCGGCGACGAGGGAAAGTGTTTTGCTGACAAAATGTTCGCGACACAGTTTCCCGAGGGTGCAGGTGGAAACGCTTGCGCCTCCCGTGCTTCGCGAGAAGCCATTGGAAAGGAAGCGCCTGCAGAATGAATCCTGCCCGCGAGTTTTTTCGATGGCCTCAACGCATGCTGCGAATGGTAAGGAACGATTCACGCCAGGAGCTGGGAACTGCTTCTCTCCGACAAATTCGGGCGCCCGATTACCGATCTCCGGATCTCGATTACGGATCGCTGCAACTACAAGTGTGTCTATTGCCGCACCGGGAATGAGGGCGCGCTGTACGGCGAGCTGCCTTTTGCCGACTACCTGCGCATGGCGCGAATATTTGCGGCGTTGGGAATCAAGAAAATCCGCCTGACCGGTGGCGAGCCTCTGCTGCGCAACGGCGTAGTTGACTTCGTCCGCGAATTGGCGAAGCTACGTTCCAATGACAGCGAAGAACTCGACCTGGCTATGACTACGAACGGCCACCTGCTCACGGAGATGGCGCAACCGCTGAAAGATGCCGGCCTGAATCGCATTACGGTCAGCATGGATGCGGTCGATCCCGATCGTTTCGCCCGGATCACGCGCGTGCCCAACGGATATGACCACGTGCTGGCGGGAATTCGTTCTTCGCGGCGAGCGGGGTTGTGGCCAGTAAAGGTTAACTGCGTGCTGATGCGCGGCTTCAATGAAGACCAGATCATTCCCTTCGGTATGTTTGCTCGCGAAGAAGGTGTCATCGTTCGCTTCATCGAATTCATGCCGCTGGAAGAAGATCGAACGTGGTCGCCCGCCATTGTGGTTACGCTCGACGAAATTATCCAGCGCATGGCGGAGTATCGCCCGCTGGTCGAAATTCCGCGTGCGCGTAGCGAAACTGCGCGGCGTTATCACTTTGATGATGGCATCGGCGAAATCGGAATCATAGCTCCGGTTTCGCATCCCTTCTGCGGACACTGCAGCCGCATCCGCATTACCTCCGACGGGAAAATCCGCACTTGCCTGTTTTCGGTTTGGGATCACGACCTGCACGAACTCATGCGGCGCGGCGCTTCCGACGGGGAGTTGGTGGAGTTCATTCGTGGCGTGGTGCAGAGAAAAGAAGAGCGCCACCACATTGGCGAGGCAGACTTTGTCCCAGCGTCGAGGACGATGGTCCATATTGGGGGATAGCGGGCCGACGGAGCAAAGGCATGCATTCCTGGGACGTGCTCGATCCTGTCACGCTCAAACCGTCCGGCAACATTTCGAGCGCCTTCATCGAGGTCGGAATCCTAGACTATCAGGGCTGCCGCGAGGTTTATCAGCCGCCTGCCATATGGCCGGAATACTATCGTCAACGACCCGATGATCGTCATGCGCGAAAGCCGGGGGACCTGCAGCACGAAGCACGCTCTTCTTCGCAGGCTGGCCATCGAGCAAGCCGTGGGCGTGGTATTGGTTCTCGGGATCTATGAGATGAACGAACGCAACACTCCAGGCGTTGGGCCCGTTCTCCGAAAATACGCACTCTCATTTCTTCCCGAGGCGCATTGTTATCTCCGTTTTCGCCAGAATCGGGTCGATGTCACCCGCCCCATCAACCCTAATCCGCTGGAGAGGATTGCCCACTTCCTGTTCGAAGAAGACATCTCTCCGGAACAGATTGGCGAATACAAAACTAGTCTTCATCGGCAATTTTTGCAGCAATGGATCGCTGAGACCGGAACTGCCGGCGGGCGCGACCTTGATGAGATATGGCGGATCCGTGAAGAATGTATCTCAGCGCTGGGCCGGTGAACGAAGCTGCGCGGGTGCGATAACATCGTCTACGTGAAACGAATCGCGTTGACGCTCGCCCTGGTGGCTTCGATGACTGTTCCAGCCGCCAACTCGCAGTCTAATCCTACAAATCCTTCCGCGTACCTCGGCTTCGACCGGAATAATTATCCGGGCGACCAGAACTTGAAGGTTCTTCGTCAGACTTTTTCTTACACGGGCTATTGGCTGAACGCACCGCCCAGCGCGCGCACTAATACATGGAGCGGCAAACGGCGCATATTGCAATCGGCCGGATTCGGATTCCTGGTGCTGTTCAACGGCCGTCTGTTCAATGAGCTGAGGTCGGTTTCGAATGCGAGCAAACTTGGCAAGTCCGATGCGCAGGCGGCTGTGGCCGCGGCGCGTAGGGAAGGATTTCCCGCGCGAACCATCATCTTCCTGGATCAAGAGCAAGGCGGACGGATGCTGGCAGAGCAAAAAGCGTATATCTACAGCTGGGTAGACGGAGTCGCGGCAGGCGGCTTCCGGGCGGGCATTTACTGTTCGGGCATTTCCGCTGCAAAAGAAGGCGGCGAAGATATTGTGACTGCTGGCGACATCCGTCAAAATGCCGGCGCAAGAAAAATCGTATTCTGGGTCACGAACGATGCCTGTCCGCCTTCGCCTGGGTGCGCGTTTCCTAAACGAGCGCCGAGTCCCGCTGACACCGCCATTCCCTTCGCTGACGTATGGCAATTTGCCCAGTCGCCGAAACGGCCCGAGGTTACGGCCAGTTGTCCGGCGAACTACAACTCCGATGGAAACTGCTATCCACCGGGAATCGACATTGGCGAGCGCTTGCACATCGATGTAAACACGGCGACGAGTGCGGATCCATCTCACGGCAGGACTCCGTAAGTGAAACTGTAGAGAGTTTGCTTGCAACGTCTAGGGGCCCTGCGAAACTGCAGATGTAGCAAGCTACGTCTCTACGTGCCGTGCATGTTGCATTCTGCCCTTCTCACAGTGCACAATAGCTCAGGGTACTCAGTTACTTGCTGTGGTTACTTCCGTCGTCCCGAAAAAAGGCGACACTTTCCGCCGCTGCTGAGCATCTTAACTATTGTGAAGAGTTAGTGGCTTCAACATCCCCGCCGGTTGGGCGCGGCGTAGTTTCAAACGACGCGTAGTGAATCGGCTGGAGCCGCTGGAAGCTTTCAACATCCCCGTTCCGGTACAAGCGATCACCATTGCGGAATAGCCGCAATCGAATTCGCGTCCGGAGCTGAAGGCGAGACATGACAATGGCAACCGCAGCAGCAGTTTGCAGTCTGGAGAATTACCTCGTCCTGCCCGACAACACCATGGACGACCGCATCGCCGCAGCCCGCAAGGTTTTGGGCCGCGAGTGCGTGATTCTTGGACACCATTATCAACGCGACGAAGTCATTCGCTTCGCCGATTTTCGCGGCGACTCTTACAAACTTTCCCAAGAGGCCGCGCACGCCGGAGGCAAATACATTGTCTTTTGTGGCGTGCATTTTATGGCGGAAAGTGCCGACGTATTGAGCCGACGCGGCCAGGTGACGATCCTGCCCGATCTGAACGCAGGCTGCTCTATGGCCGACATGGCCGAGATTACCCAGGTGGAACATTGCTGGGAGCAGCTCATTGCCGCCGGATTGACCTCCGACGCCGGCGAGGGCATCACGCCCATCACATATATGAATTCCACTGCGGCGATCAAAGCTTTCTGCGGAGAGCGTGGCGGGGTGGTTTGCACATCCTCCAATGCCACCGGCGCTTTTCAGTGGGGCTTCGCGAAGACTCCGAAACTTCTATTCCTTCCCGATCAACATCTCGGCCGCAATACCGGATTCAACCTCGGCATTCCTTTGAACGAAATGGTCGTTTGGGATCCTTACCTGATCAACGGTGGACTGACGCCTGACCGATTACGTGCGGCGAAAGTGATTCTGTGGAAAGGCCACTGCTCGGTTCACCAGCGCTTCTTGCCCGAGCACGTGGACAACGTACGCGGCAAATATCCTGGCATTCGCGTGATCGTGCATCCGGAGTGCCGCTGGGAAGTCTGCCAGAAAGCCGATGGCATTGGCTCAACCGAAGGCCTACTGAAGATGATTCGCGACTCAGCGCCCGGAACCATGTTCGCCGTGGGCACGGAAATTCACCTGGTCAACCGCATGGGCAAAGAATTTGCTGCCGAAGGCAAGAAGGTCATCACGCTCGACGACTCTGGCTGTCTGTGCACGACCATGTTCCGCATCTCGCCGCAACATCTGTGCTGGGTGCTGGAGAACCTGGTAGAAGGCAACATCGTGAACCAGATCAAAGTCGAAGATGAGGTGAAGCACTGGGCGCGAGTGGCGCTAGACCGGATGTTGGAGATTTCGTAATCGTCGATCGTTGGTCGTCGGCAAAGAAGCCCGTAGCCCCCGGCGGTGGGCGTTGTGAGATCCAAGGACCAACAACTAATGGCCGACGACCCTTCACAAAATGGACTAAAATAGATTCATCCTCTATGGCCGAACGAACTTTTACTCTTGAAGAAGCCCAATCTCTCCTGTCAGTACTGGAATCGTTGCTGCGCACCGCGATTGACGGCAAGAAATTGATCGATGCCGTGGACACTGAACTCCAGGAACTCGCGCACCGCGTTTTTCTGCAGGGA
>Ga0209010_1000029_pt1 | contig 79643 bp, 57 predicted proteins | sample BlaSpr_A8_OM1_O3_FD_187985 | JGI IMG/M metagenome (GOLD analysis project Ga0209010, IMG submission 187985) | Forest soil microbial communities from Thunder Bay, Ontario, Canada - Black Spruce, Ontario site 2_A8_OM1_O3 (SPAdes) (version 2) | ecosystem: Environmental > Terrestrial > Soil > Boreal...
AGCCATTGTGGTAGCGCTCGTGGTCATCGGCATACTGGGTCGAAGCGGATTGCCCGTGCCGGGCAATCTGCTTGCCTTGCGCGAGGAGTCCGGCGGCTACAAACCTTGGTTGAGCAAAGCCGGACCTGCTGCCCCGCGAGGCGGCCCGGAAATCTATCAGACTTCAACCGGCGGCAGGGACGCGGTCATAGGTGGGGCAGTGCCCGAGCCGCCGCCTCCTGCTCCCGGCGACGAACTAAAGGCGCCGGAAAATGTTGGCCCGATGATTGTGCAGACGGCTTCGCTGACGATTTTGGCGACGAACTACGACGAGGCCAGTACGGCGATCGAAAAGCTGGCTGCGGTGCATGGCGGGTACGTGGAAAAGCTGGACGCCAAGGCGCAGACCGGGAATGCTCGGGAACTTACCGCGTCGCTGCGCATTCCGACGAGGCAGCTCGATGGGTTTCTGGCGGATGTGCGCAAGCTGGGGCACGTCGAAGAGGAAACGCGTTCCAATGAGGAAGTGAGCGACCAGTATGTGGATCTGCAAGCGAGGCTGAAGAGCGCGCGGGCCACCGAGCAGCGGCTGATCGAGCTGCTGGGCACGCGCACGGGGAAGCTTCAGGATGTGCTGGAGGCCGAACGCGAGCTGGCGCGCATCCGCGGAGAAATCGAGAGCATGCAGGGGCAGAGCGCGCTGCTGGTGCACCGGGTGAACTACGCGGCGGTGCAGTTGGACCTGAACGAAGAGTACCGGCAAGTCTTAGGGTCCGGGGCGATTTCCACCGGAACCAAGATCCGGAATGCGGCGGTGGAAGGGTTTACCAACCTCGAAGAGGGCGCGGTTGCGCTGCTGGTTTTCGTGTTTGCGGTGGGGCCGTCGCTCTTGTTCTGGCTCGTGATTTTGCTCGTACCCGGGTGGTTCGTCTGGAAGCGATACAGAGTTCGCGCTCGGGGTTAGGCTCGATTTTCTTCCAAAGAACATAGAAAAATGGCGGCGTGCTTTCAGAAAGTGGAGGTTCGTACCGCAATACCATAGGCGATTTCCGTCCTGCTGTAGCTAAACCCAGTGGGTACAGCGCGTGTTGTCAACGCGGGAATAGACAATAAGCTGGCATCCGGCGTGCAATCTGTAGTGTGGCTGTCTCTTATCCCGGGGTGGGCCGGTTTCGCCGCGCTGGAACCGGAACTAGGGGTAGAGCATAATGGGGGCCCGACGGGGCCCCCTAATTTTTTGGGTTGGCGGCTTGGGCGCTGGTTTCCGGCAAGTGGATTGCCCCTGTTTTTCACCTGTGATGTAATGCCCTCAGTTTTCGCGCACCCTCTCATATATGCAATCAGGCGCCGCGCTGTTCATCCTGATCGCCGCCCTTTTCCTGATTGGTGTGCCTGCGCTGGCTATTGCTGCGTATGTGAACGTTAAGACGCTGAAGCAAAGCGTGGGGGCGGAAGCGGCGCAGCTGATCCGGCGGATTTATGCGCTGGAGCAACGGCTGACGCAGATCGAGAAGGGCCTCGAGTCGCTGCCTGCTGCGGCGGCTCCGATTCCGCCGCGGGAGACTGCCGAGACCCCTGCGGTTGTTGCCCATCCGCCTACCCCGGCCGCGCCTCCCCCGACTGTGCCTTCCGCTTTGCAGCCTCGACGGCCATCGGTCGTCTCCGCACAAACATCGGTTCCCCCTACGCCTGCGCCGGTCCGTGAACACGCGCCGGCAGTTTCCTCGCCCGCATCCATCCCTACCGCAGCCAGGCGTGGTAGCGACGGGAATCTCGAGGCGGTCGTGGCAGGACGGTGGTTGAACTATGTGGGAATTCTGGCGCTGCTGTTTGCTGTGACGTTCTTCTTGAAATACGCGTTCGACAATAATTGGGTGGGGCCGCGCGGCAGAGTGGGGATCGGTCTGCTTGCGGGCAGCTTGCTTTATCCATGGAGCCAGCATCTGCTCGCGCGCGGCTACAAATACTTTTCCGAGGGCATCGCGGGGCTGGGCGCAGCGGTTCTGTATTCGTCTTTGTGGGCGGGCTGGCATTACTACCACATTTTTCCGCAGTCCGTTGCGTTCGCGGCGATGATCCTTGTGACGGCGGTGACGCTGGTGGTGGCGGTGGGGCGCAACTCCGAGCGGATTGCGTTTCTGGCGCTGGTGGGCGGATTGATTACGCCCCTACTCGTGAGCACTGGCGAGAATCACGAAGTCGCGCTGTTCGCCTATTTGGCGATTCTGGGCGCGGGAGTGCTGGGGATTGCGTGGGTGCGCGATTGGAAATCGCTGCCACCGGCGCAATTTCTAGCGACGCTGGTTTATTTCTGGGGATGGTACAGCGATTTTTACAGCGCGGATCAGTTGCTGACGACCGTTATGTTCGCGACCGTGTTTTTCCTGCTGTTTGCCGCGCTGCCTTTGGTGCGCAGCTGGCGCGACGGCGAGCTTTCCGGACTCGAAGCCGGCCTCGTGCTGCTGAATTCGCTGGCTTACCTGGTGGCGCTGCGCGGGATGCTGTGGCCGGATAATCGCTGGGCATTGACGGCGGCGGTGCTGGTGCTGGCCGCGGCTCATCTGGCGGCGGAGAGGATGCTGCCGGAAAAACGTGGAACGGAAACGCGCTTGGCGCGGATTTTGTACGCGGGGCTGGCGTTGACTTTTGCAACCCTGGCAATTCCGATCCGTCTGGACGGGAGATGGATCACGATGGCGTGGGCGGTAGAGGGCGCGGTGCTGATCGGGAGCGGCCTGCGGGCGCGGTTCGCGGCGATGCGCTGGGCGGGCTTGGCGCTGTTTGCGATTGTGACGGGCCGACTCGCGCTGCTTGCGATTCCGGCGGATGCTTTTTTACTGAATGCGCGCTTTGCGACGTTTGCGGTTTGCGTGGCTGCGATGGCGCTCGGCTGCTATTTCGCGGCCGCGAGCGATCGGGAGCTGGGCGAGCAGGAACGGATGGCGTTTGTGCTCACGGCGATTGCGGCGAATATTTTGGCCGTAGCGGCGCTGTCGCTGGAAGTGTGGGACGGCTTTGGGCGCATGCATTCGCTGGGAATGGATCAAGGGCACGCGCAGGAGCTGGCGCTTTCGATGTTGTGGCTGGTATGGGCGCTGGGATTGCTGGGCGCGGGATTGTGGAAGAAGTCGCAGGCGATACGCTGGCAGGCTTTGGTGCTGCTGGGCGTGGTGATTGGGAAGGTTTTTCTTTTTGATCTTTCGTTCCTGGAGAGATTTTACCGCATCGTTTCCTTCTTGCTGCTGGGCCTGGCGCTGATGTTGATTTCCTTCTACTACCAACGGCAACTGCTGGGGCGGAAGGACGAGAGGAAAGCGTGAGAGCGCGATTGCGTTTGCCTGGGCGCATGCGGCGCGGCGTGTTTGTGGCAGCCGTGATGGGTGCGGCGCTGCTGGCGGCATTTGCGACCTCGGCGGGTGCACCGCTGCCTGCGGCGTGGAAGCATTGGCGTTATTCGCGGGCGATTGAGCTGCCTCCGCCGGATGCGACGATCAGCGCGACGACGGGCAGGGGACGGCTTGCGGGCGTGGTCATGCCTGCCGGGTTGTACACACATACCGATACGGGGCTGTCCGATCTGCGCGTGATTGACGACCGTGGCGCGGAAGTACCCTACGTGATTTCCCAGCGCGTCAGAAGCTTTCAATCTTCCACGTTGCCGAGCACTTTGCGCGAAAACAGTTTCAGCGCGGGAGCGTTTACGCAATTGGTGCTGGATGCGGGAGCGCACGCGCCATTTCACAACTCCGTCCAGATCGAGACCCACGAGGCGGATTTCATCGAATGGGTGCAGGTGGAGGCGAGCGATGACGGGCACGTGTGGAGAATGGTGGAGGAGCGGGCGCCGATTTTCCGCTTCCGCAAGAATGCGCACGAAGGCACGCAGCTGGTGCACTACGCGGAAAATAACGCGCAGTATTTGCGCGTGCGCATCCTGGACGGCGAGAGGAAATTTCCAGTGACCAGCGCGGAAATATTGCGCCAAACCAGCGAGCCGGCCGAGCGCGTGCCGCTGCAACGAGCGCTGCTCGCTGGTGCGAAGCAGCCCGCGGGGCGAAGCGTGTGGAGCGCCGAACTGGGCGACGTCGCGCCGCTGGTGACGGAGGTGCGATTCGAGGTGAGCGCGCCGACCGAATTCATTCGCTCGGTGGATATATCCTCGAGCCTCGATGGCAAGGATTGGGATCTTCTCCAGTCCGCGGAAATTTATCGTTACCCGCGGGGTGAGGCGAGGCAGGAACAGTTGGCGGTTGCGGTTAACGCGAGCTCGGGGCGATGGCGTTACCTGCGCCTGGAAATTGTAAATGGGAATGACGCGCCGCTGGCGATGGCGGCGCCGCAGCTGTACATCACGCCGCAGCGCATCGCCTTCGAGCAGCAGGCAGGGAGGGGTTACCGCTTGATTTATGGGCAAGAACGCGCGCAGGCCGCCGGGTACGATTTAGTGCGGCGCGTGAACGCCGCGCAGTTGGCATCGGCGGCGGCGGGACAGGTGGGGCCGGAAGAAGTGAACACGGATTGGGCGGATCCGCGGCCGTGGACCGAGACACATGACAGTTTTCTTTGGCTCGTGTTGCTTGCGGCGGTGATGATGCTCTGGTATGCGGCGGTGCGGTCGCTGCGGAAGTCGGCGGCGCCTGAAGCATAAGTCTTCACAGCGCAAAAAAAGGGCGGATCCGAGACCCGCCCTTCGCAAAGCTTGCTTGGTTTTAACTTCCCGAAAAGTCGAACGCTGTCGCTAGCTGCACCCGGAGGTGCCGCCGCAGTTGGAGCATTTGTAGCAGCTGCCGTTGGGGGTCATTAACATGCCGCATTCCGAGCAGGACGGCGCGTCGTCTATGGTGGCGCGCTGGCGCGTCGAAGCCTCCGGATCGGCATGCTTTGCGCTGGCTGCTGGAGCGACCGCATGTGCCATTGCCGCAGCCGTGCTGGTTCGAGCTTCGGCGTCGCTGGTTGCGTCGATGTCCAGGTAATCGGGCGAGATGAATTTCGCGCCCAGCCAGCGGCCGATGTAATCCACTACCGATTTTGCGTAGCGGATATTGGGATTGCCGGTGTAGCCCGAAGGCTCAAAACGCGAGTTGACGAATTTATCCACCAGCGCACGGAGCGGCACGCCGTATTGCAGCGCGATCGAGACGGACAAAGCGAAAGCGTCCATGATGCCGGAAAGCGTGGAACCTTCCTTGGCCATCTTGATGAAGATTTCGCCGGGGGCGCCGTCTTCATATTTGCCAACGGTGAGGTAGCCTTCGTGGCCGCCGATGGAAAATTTGTGGGTGATGGAACTGCGCTCGTTGGGAAGCTTGCGGCGGCTTGCGCCACGCGCGAAAAGCTCTTCCTGTTGCGGCGCGGACGCAACCGGTGCGGCGATGGCTTCTGCAACCGGCAGCGCTGCAGCGGCCGGCTTTTCGTCTTCCTTCTTGCCGGCGGCGGAAAGCGGCTGCGAACGTTTGGAATTGTCGCGGTAGATGGCCACGGCTTTCAGGCCATATTTCCACGATTCGATGTAGGCCTGCATGATGTCTTCGACGGTCGACTCTTCCGGCATGTTGATCGTCTTGCTGATGGCGCCGGAGAGAAAGGGCTGGGCCGCCGCCATCATGCGCAGATGTCCGCGCCAGGCGATGGAACGTCCGCCGCCCATGGGAGAAAGCGAGCAATCGAAAACGGGCAAATGCTCGTCTTTCAGGCCGGGAGCGCCTTCGATTTTCGCGTTGGCGTCAATGTAGTCTACGATTTGGGCAACTTGTTCGCTGTCATAGCCGAGATTCATCAGGGCCTGCGGGACGGTGTTGTTGACGATCTTGATGACGCCGCCGCCGACCAGCCGCTTCTGCTTCACCAGCGCGAGATCGGGTTCGATTCCGGTGGTGTCGCAATCCATCATGAAGCCGATGGTGCCGGTAGGAGCGAGCACGGAAACCTGCGAATTCTTGTAGCCGAATTTTTCGCCGAGCTCGAGCGCATCGTCCCAGGCCTTGCGTGCGGCGCGCAGCAGGGAAGGCTGCACGTGTTCTTCTTTGATCGGGCGCAGCGAATCGCGGTGCATGCGAATGACGTCAATCATGGCTTCGCGATTGCGCGGGTAGCCACCGAAGGGACCCATGCGTTCGGCGATGCGCGCCGACTGCGCGTAGGATTCGCCGGTCATCAGCGCGGTGATGGCACCACAGAAATCGCGGCCGCCGTCGGAATCGTAAGGAAGCGCCAGGGACATGAGCAAAGCGCCGAGGTTGGCGTAGCCGATGCCCAGCGGACGGTAGTCATGCGAATTGCGCGCGATTTTTTCGGTGGGATAGCTGGCATTGTCCACCAGTATTTCCTGCGCGGTGATGGTGACGTCCACGGAGTGGCTGAACGAGTCGGCATCGAACTGGCCGTTCGGTCCCAGGTACTTCATCAGGTTGAGCGAAGCCAGGTTGCAAGCCGTGTCGTCCAGGAACATGTACTCCGAGCACGGATTGGAGGCGTAGATGCGGTCGGTAGCTTTGCAGGTGTGCCAGCGGTTCACGGTGGTGTCGTACTGCATGCCGGGATCGCCGCAGCGCCAGGCGGAATCCGCCATTTCGCGCAGCAGGTCGCGCGCGCGGAATTTTTCGCACGGCTTGCCATCATTGACGTTGCGAGTCCACCAGTCGCGGTCTTCTTCTACCGCCCGCATGAAATCGTCGGTGACGCGCACGGAGTGGTTGGCATTCTGGAAGAAGACCGAGGTGTAAGCCTCGCCGTCAATCGCAGGATCGTAGCCCTGCTCGATCAGCACATGCGCTTTGCGCTCTTCTTTGGTCTTGGACTGGATGAACTCCATGATGTCCGGGTGTTCGACGTTGAGGATGACCATCTTCGCCGCGCGACGCGTCTTGCCACCGCTCTTGATGACGCCGGCGAAAGCGTCGAAACCCTTCATGAAGCTGACCGGGCCGGAGGCGATGCCGCCGCCCGAGAGCGATTCCCTGCTGCCGCGCAGCGTCGAGAAGTTCGTGCCGGTGCCCGAGCCCCACTTGAAGAGCATGCCCTCGGTCTTAGCCAGGTTCATGATCGAGTCCATGTTGTCCTGGACCGAATTGATGAAGCAGGCCGAGCATTGCGGCTTGGCTTGCACGCCGACGTTGAACCAGACGGGGGAATTGAAAGCGACTTTCTGCTCGACGAGCAGATGGGTGAGTTCGTCGCGGAAAATGTTTTTGGATTCGGGGCTGGCGAAGTAGCCGCCCTCATCGCCCCAGCGGACGATCGTGTCCACCACGCGGCCGATCAGCTGGCGCACCGAGCCTTCGCGCTCGGGCGTGTTCGGTTTGCCGTGGAAGTACTTGGAAGCCACGATGTTGGTGGCCGTCATGGACCAGGACTTGGGAACTTCCACGTTCTCCTGGCGGAAGATTACCTGACCTTTATCATTGCCGATTAGAGCGGTACGACGTTCCCATTCAACTTTGTCGAAAGGTGAGACTTTCCCGTCGGTGAACCGCCGCTGGAATTCCAGCCCGGTGGTGCGCCGCGCAATTTGATTCGTTTCGGCCATGCTGTTCCATACCGTCCTTGTTTCAGCCATTTTGCCTCCGCGCAGGCAGTGGTGCTATGTCGATGTGAGCCGGGGAGCCGTGCGGGAGCAGAACCTTCATTCTACCCCTAAGTGACGCCCCGTGGGTGATGTGATGTGCACCGTAGCGGTACACGCGATAATTGACTGTAGGAAGCAGCTGAACGTTGGAGCGGCAAAAAGCGCCGTTCGCGCCGAAAAAAAAGAGACAAAAGCCCAGCCAAGCCGCGCAAGAAAATCAAGGCGCTGCGTTAAATGGGGTAAGGCCCCTCTAGATTTTCGGTTAAACCCGGTCCGGCTCTACGACTGGTTGGGGCAGCAAAACAGCTGCGGCCAACTAATTCTCCCCCGAGCTTGGAAGCGCAGTATCGGGGGTTGTGGAAAACTTGTCAAGAAAAATTCATAACCAAACCACAAAATCTTATGCTCACGGTGTCGAAAACGTCTACCTATTGTGGTGGGTATTCTAACGGACGCAGCCAGCAGTAGATGCGGGAAATGCGTACGGACGCGACTGAAAAATCGGTACGGGAAAATTTCGCAAGCCGTCGCGATCGCGAAGCAATAGGCGAGCTGGCGCAAGGCAGAGCACGGATACAGCGGAAAATTCGCTTCTTGCGCCGCTGTGGCCGAATTCATTGTCTCTCTGCCGAACCGGATTTTCCCTCGCGCGTCCTGCGCAGCCGCACTCCCGTGCAAACTTCCGCGCTGCGGCGAGCCATTCCGATCGTGATTTCAGAACCGCTTGCAAAATCGAAAAGGCGCCCGGGGAAATCGCGCCGAGGCTTGAGGCGGGGATGTGTAGAGGAAAGCAACACCTGGGAATTGACATGAACCGTTCGGCGCTGGAAAAATTCATAATGAGGAGCCATGGCGAATCCAGCAATCGAAATCGAGCGGCTGACGAAGGACTATCCGGTGGGATTCTGGCGAAAAAAAATGCGCCGTTCCCTGGACCATTTAACTCTGCAGGTGGAAGAAGGGGAATCGTTCGGATTCCTGGGACCGAACGGCGCGGGCAAGACCACCACCATGAAGCTGATGATGGGGCTGATTTTCCCGACGTCGGGGACGGCGCGGGTGCGGGGGCGTTCGATCAACGACGTGGACATGCATCGCGAGATCGGGTACATGCCCGAGCAGCCCTATTTTTACGATTACCTGACGGCGCGCGAGCTGCTGGGATATTTCGCGCGCTTTTTCGGCTACAACGCGGCGGAGCGGGACGAGCGCGTGACGCGATTTTTGGGCCTGGTGGGCCTGGCGCCGGCAGCGGACGTGCAGCTGCGAAAATTTTCCAAAGGCATGCTGCAGCGCGTGGGAATTGCGCAGGCGATTTTGCACGATCCGCAGGTTGTGTTTCTGGATGAGCCGATGTCGGGCCTGGATCCGGTGGGGCGGCGCGAAGTGCGCGACATTATTCTGGATTTGAAGCGCCAGGGCCGCACGATTTTCTTTTCCACGCACATTCTTTCCGACGCGGAAATGTTGTGCGACCGCGTGGCGGTGTTGGTCGAAGGGAAATTGCGCGGAATCGGTTCGCCGGGGGAAATTGTGTCCATGGAAGTACAAGGCATGGAAATTCTGTTCGAGGTGGGCAAGGAACAGACCTTGCCGGCGAACATCGCGGCGCGCGCAAAAAATATCGGCAACCGCTACCGGATTGAAGTGGCGGAACAGGAGCTGTACCCGGTGCTGGAACAACTGCGAGGGTGCGCGGGGCGCATTCTTTCCGTGGCGCCCTTGCGGCCGTCGCTGGAAGACTATTTTTTCAATCTGGTGGGACGGCAAAAAACGTCGGTAGCCGCGACGGAAGTAGGTGTGGGATGAGCGCGATACCGGGCGTGGTAGCGATCAATACGTTCCGGGAGGCAGTGCGGGACCGCGTGCTCTATAACCTGATATTTTTCGCGCTGCTGATGATCGGCGCAGCGATCCTGGTGGGACAGATTTCGATCGGGATCGAGCGCATGGTGATCATCAACCTGGGGCTTTCGGCGATTTCAGTTTTTGGAATCATCATGGCGATATTCATCGGCGTGGGGCTGGTGTACAAGGAGATGGAAAAGCGCACGCTGTACAGCCTGCTGGCGAAACCGATCCGGCGCTGGGAATTCCTGGTGGGAAAATTTGGCGGGCTGCTGCTGACGCTGGCGGTGAACACCGCGCTGATGACGCTGGGGCTGGGGCTCGCGCTGTACTGCGTCGGCGGGAAATTCGAGCGGTCGGACGGGACGATTCTGGTGGCAGTTTATTTTATTTTGCTGGAGCTGGCGCTGGTGACGGCGCTGGCGCTGTTTTTTTCCTGTTTCACCAGTCCCATGCTTTCGACTCTGTACACCTTGGGAATCTATGTGGCGGGAGTTTTCGCGCCCGGGATATTGGGCATCAGCCAGTTCACGCAGAACCCGGCGGTGGCAGCCATCACGCGCTTCGTCTATTACGTGCTGCCGAACTTTCATAATTTCGGCGTGATCGCCGCGGCGGCACACGGCGAAAGCCTTCCCCTGGCGCTCGTCTGGCACAACACGCTGTACGCAGCGCTGTATGTGGCGCTGGTTTTGGTGGCTGCCTCGGCGGTGTTTTCCGGACGCAATCTGAAATGAGCAGAGGCAGCCAAAATAAAAGCCACGCCCGCGCGCTGTGGCTCGCGCTGCTGGCCGTGCCGGTGCTGTTCGTTCTGTGCGCCGAGCTGCAGGCGCGTATTGACTCGGATACGCGCTTGATGAACCAGGACAAAGATGAATTGCTGCTGCGTTCCGGCTGGCTGCTGAAGAAACTGAGTTTGGGATATGAGCCGCTGCTCGCGGACGTCTATTGGACGCGCGCGGTGCAGTATTACGGCACAAGGGCGCGCAGACCCGGCGCAACGTACGAATCGCTGTGGCCTTTGCTGGATATCACGACGACGCTCGACCCGAAGTTGATGATTGCCTACCGCTTCGGCGCAGTTTTTTTGTCCGAGCGCCCGCCCGTGGGACCGGGACGCGCCGACTTGGCGGTGGATTTGGTGAAGCGGGGCATCGCGGAAAATCCGGATGAATGGCGGCTGTATCAGGATTTGGGATTTCTTTATTCGATCCATTTGAAGGATTACCAAAAGGCCGCTGACGCGTATCTGGAAGGCAGCAAGAATCCGCACGCTCAAGTATGGATGAAGGTGATGGCCGCGCGCGTGGCGGAAGCGGGCAACGCGCTGGAGACTTCCAGGCTGATCTGGATCGAAGTTTACTCGAACAGCAAAGACGAACTGGTGCGCCGCAGGGCGACGCAGCATATCCATGCGCTGGACGCGGCGCTGGGCCTCAAGCGTCTCAATGAAAGCTCGGAAGATTACTGGAGAAAATTCGGCCGTTTCCCGACCTCGATGCAAGAACTTCGCGACGCAGGATTCGTGGGGGGCGCTCTGCAGGATCCGGAGGGATTTCCCTACGTGATGGGTGCGAACGGAGTGCCGCAGCTCAATCCGAAAAGTACCATCGTGCTGGACTCCGACCAAGGCCCGGAAAAACTGCGCTGATCCGCGAGATTATTCATAGCGCAGGGCTTCGACGGGATTCAGGCGCGCGGCTTTGGTGGCGGGCCAAACGCCGAAGATCAGCCCGATGCTGACCGAAACCGTGAAGCCGATGATGATCGCCCAGGCGGGGACGACGGCTTTCAGCGGGCTGACCACGGGAATCAGAAAGACGATGGCGCTGCCGACGAGAATGCCGATGATGCCACCGGTTCCGGTCAGGGTCATCGCTTCGAACAGGAATTGCCAGGTAATGTCTCGGCTGCGCGCGCCGATGGCTTTGCGCACGCCGATTTCGCGCGTGCGCTCGGTGACCGAGACCAGCATGATGTTCATCACGCCCATGCCGCCAATGAGCAGGCCGATGGAACTGAGCACGATCACGACCAGAACGACGCCGCCAATGATGTCGTTGAATTTCTGCACCACTTCCACCTGGGTTTGGATGGAGAAATTGTCCGGCTTGTCGTAAGGAACTTCGCGGCGGCGGCGCAGAACTTCGCGGATCTGATCCACGGCGGCATCCAGCTTGCCGGAATAGGCAAGGAAGCGATAGCCGATCTCGTAGCTGCTGGGATACAGCTTCATGAAAGTGTAGTAGGGAATGACGGTGCGGCGGTCTTCATCGTCGGTGCCGAAACCGTTGGGCGGTTTTTCAAAAACTCCTACGACCAGATAGGTTGAGCCATCCACCAGAATTTCCTTGCCCATGGCATCTTCAATCGTGGGAAAGAAAGTGCTGGCGACGTTTTCACCGATGACCACCACATTTTCGCGATGCTCGTTTTCGGCCTCCGTGAAAAAGCGTCCGGCTTTCATGGTGGCGTTGGAATAGACCGTGAGATAGGCGGGAAAAGTGCCGCGAAAATCGGTGCCCTCGATCGTAACGCCCTGATAACGCGCGGTGTGGGACAGCTGCCACTGAAAGGCGGACACGGCGATTTCTTTGATGGCGGGGCAAAGCTGGCGCACGGCCAGGGCGTCTTCTAAAGTGAGCGGCTTGCGCAGCTTTTCGTCCTTGGGACGGCGGCCGTTTTGGGGGCCTTGGTCGAAACGCGAAACAAAGGCGGTGTCAATTCCTTCGGAAACGATTTCGTCCTGAATGGTCTGGCGAAATCCTTGCACCAGGCCAACCACCAGGATGATGAGCGCAACGCCGATCATCACGCCCAGGATGGCGAGAAAGCTGCGCAGCTTGTGCTCGCGAACGGTGTCCAGCGCCAGATGAAGATTTTCGCGGAAGTCGCTTTGCATGGAGTGGTCCTAGGTCTCCGCCCGCAGAGCTTCAATCGGGTCGAGCCGGGCCGCGCGCATCGCCGGGTAGATGCCGAAAAACAGGCCGACGGCGGTGGAAAGAACCAGCGCCACAAGTATGGAAAACAGCGGCGTCGAAGTCGGGACCGAAAAAATCGCGCGCACCAGCTGGCTGATGGCCACGGCGGCGACCACGCCGATAAATCCGCCCAGTCCGGCGAGGACCGATGATTCGACCAGGAATTGCAGGATGATGTGACGGCGGCGCGCGCCGAGCGATTTGCGCAGGCCGATCTCGCGGGTGCGCTCAGTGACGCTGGCGAGCATGATGTTCATGATCACCACTCCGCCCACGACCAGAAATACCGAGGTGATCCAGATGGCGATGCCGAAGGCGTTGCCGGTGATGCGATTCCACAATCCCATGATGGAAGTGGGGGCGATGATGGCGAAATTATCTTCGCTCTGATACGCCAGGTGGTGGCGCGAGCGCAGAATCATGCGGGCTTCGTCCTCGGCGGCATCCATGAATTCCGGGCCGCGCGCCTGGACGAAAAACGTAATGGAATCCTGCGCCGTGAGCCATTCCTTGCGGTAGGTGCCCAGAGGAATCATCACGAAATTATCCTGCGGCTGGCCGAGGACGTTGCCTTTGGGCGTGGCGACGCCGACGATCGTGTACTGACCCTGGCCCGCGCGAATTTCTTTGCCCACCGGATCCGTGCCGGGAAACAATTTATTAGCGACGTCGGTGCCGATGACGCAGACGCCGGCGCGATGATCTTCGTCAATATCGGTAAGGAGCCGGCCGTTCAAGACGTCAATGTCGCGGATGGAAGCGAAACTGGGAGTCGCGCCAATGATCATCACGTCTTCACTGAGGTCGTTGCCATAGCGCACGTCGGCAAATGTTCTCATTTGACCGGCGATGGTATCGGCGAGCCTCATGCCCTCGCGCAGAGCGTCCAGATCGTCCATGCCGAGCGTCGGACGTTTGCGGGCTTTGTACCATTCCTGCTGGTTGGTGACGATGCCGATGCGGTCGATCACGAAAGCGTTCGCGCCCAGGTTAGCGACTTTATCGGCGACGTAGACGTTGAGGCCGTTGAGAACGGAGATGACGGCGACCAGGGTGGTGACGGCCAGGATCACGCCGAGCAGGGTCAAGAAAGTACGCAGTTTGTGCGCGCGCAGGGTATCGAGCGCAATCCAGACGGTTTCGCGCAGAGCCCCGAGCGTTTGCCGGACATTAGCTAGGGATTTCGAGGACTTCATCGTTGTCACTATATTAGACGGATACGGCCCCGGAAAAACTTCAGATTACGGATAAATTCTTGGCGCTTGGAATGCGCAAGGAGAAGCTCGAGAGCGGCCACGGCGGGGTATTCGGGTAGAATCAAGGTTGCAGACCAATCCATGGCGCCGAGCATCTCAGTGACGGGCACTTCTAGCATGGCAAAAGGACTTACGGCATCGAGTCTGGCTGCAGCGCTCGTGCTGGCGAGCTGGACGGGGGCGTCCGCAAGACCGATTCCGAGGCTCGCTTCCGATTCGGCCCCGCCTCGTCCAGGCCAGGCCGGCAAACAAACGGGAGACCAATCCGGGACGGCGCGGCCTCCTTCGGAGGCGGAAATCGCCTCGCGCGCGAAAGTGCTGCTCGAGCACCAGCACGCGAACGACGAAGCTCTGGAACAATACGAGCGAGTCGAGCATCACGTCGATCGCACGGGAGGCGCGACGCCGCGAGTGCTCGAGGATAAAACCTATCGCGTAGTGCCCACCGGAAGCGGCACGATGAAGCTGCTATTGAAGGACGGCGACCGGCCGGTGGATGCGGCCGAATACCGCAAGCAGCTGGAGGCTTGGAAAGAGTTGCTGGAACTGATGCTGAAGCCCGAAGACTCGCGAACCAAATCGGCGAATGCGAAATGGCAAAAGAGGAAGGACGATCGCAAGGAGTTGCTGGATGCGACGCGGGAGGCCTTCCTGACCACCTGGGATGGGCAGGAAACTTGCAATGGCCGCCTCTGCGATATCTATGAGATCCAGCCGAATCCAAATTTTCATCCGCGCTCGCTGGTGCAGGATATTTTGACGCGCGTCAGCGCGAAGATTTGGGTCGACCGCGAAGCCAATCAGCTGGTGCATGGGGAAGCGCACGTGATGCGCGACATTTCGTTTGGCGGCGGAATTCTGGGGAAACTGTATCGCGGCGGAGTGTTTTTTATGCAACAAGAGGAAGTCGCTCCGGGAATCTGGCTGCCCGCGCGCTATCAATACGATTTCACGGCGCGTAAATTCCTGTTCACCTTCGAGCAGCACCAATACGTCGAAGCACGCCAGTATCGCCGCCTGGGGCCGCCCAAACAGGCCCTGGCGATCGCGCGCAATGAACTGGCTAGCGGCAAAGCGCCCTACGGCGACCCGTAACTCATCGGTCCATCCCGGGTTCAACTCCCTCGAACGGGCGCACAATAGTCGTAGTGCGGCTCGGTACCCTTCCGTCCCATGGATCGTCAATGTCTGAGGGCTTTGCTGCTCGGAGCTTGCTGGTCCGTTAGCGGTCACCTGCTGGTCGGCTGCAAGTCGCTTACACGTTGTTCGAGGAGGCGTTATGAATCGGCGAATGCTGCTGTTTGTCGCGGGCCTGGCCGCTGCGGCTGTTTCTGTGCCGGGAATTGCGCGCGCGCAAGGTAGTAGTGCAGCGGGTCAAACAGCTGCGCCAGCGCCGGCCCAGGCCACGACAGCTGCCACAGCGAGCGCGAACGGCACAAGTTCTGCGACTACAGCGCCTGCGCCTGCGAAAAAAGTGTGGACCAATGAAGACATGAGCGAGGTCCACAAGAATTCGGTGATTTCCACGTTCTCGGCAGCGGGCAGCAAGCCGGGAAACGCCAAGGCCGCCGGAAATGCGAAGGGCGGGAACGCGAAGCAGTATCAGGATCAGATCACGAAGCTGCAAGCCAAACTGCCGCCGCTCGACGACCAGATCGCCGAATTGCAGGCGACACTGAATGGCACCGCGGTAAATTCCACGCGGCACTACAGCGGCACAAAGATTGACGACTGGCACGAGGAGTTGCTGCAGCTGCAAAAACAGCGCGACGATATTTCCGCCAAGATCGGCGCGCTGCAGGACGAGGCGCGGCGCAACGGCGTGCCGGCGAATCAGATTCCGGAGTAGGCAGCGAAGGTCCCGAAAGCAAGAGGCGAGTCCCGGGCTTGCGCCCTAGACTCGCCCCCACAAACGGCTTGCTCTAGTGCGCGGCGGCGGCGATCTCCTTTTCGATGGGAGCGCCCACCAAGTTGCCCCACTCGGTCCAGGAACCGTCGTAATTCTTCACGTTACCGAAGCCGAGCAGATACTTCAGCACGAACCAGGTGTGCGAGCTGCGTTCGCCGATGCGGCAGTAGGCGATCACTTCTTCCGCGCCGTGAATTCCCTTCTTGCCGTATAGCTCCCTCAGAGCGTCCGCGGATTTGAAAGTGCCGTCTTCATTGGCGGCCTGCGCCCAGGGAATATTGGCCGCACCCGGAATGTGGCCGGCGCGCTGCGCGGTTTCGGAAAGTCCCGGAGGAGCCAGAATCTTTCCGGTAAATTCGTCCACGGAACGGACGTCCACCAGCTGCGCGGCCTTCTTCCTATCGAGGAAGGCGTAAACATCTTCCTTGCGGGCGCGAATGGATTCATCGGGGCCGGTGGCGTGATAGGTGGCGGCGCTAATTTTCGGCGCATCGGTGGTGAGTGGGCGCTTTTCTTCCACCCACTTTTTGCGGCCGCCGTTGATCAGGCGCACATCCTTGTGGCCGTAATACTTCACTTGCCAGAAGGCGTAGGCGGCAAACCAGTTGTTGTTGTCACCGTAGAGCAGGATGGTCGTGTCGTTGGAAATTCCGGAAGTTCCGAGCAGCTTTTCCAGCGCGGACTTGTCAATCAGGTCGCGGCGGATGTTGTCCTGCAGCTGCGATTGCCAGTTCCAGCCGACTGCGCCGGGAATGTGGCCCTGGTCGTAGGCGCTGGTGTCGACGTCCACTTCGACCAGGCGGACTTTCGGGTCGTTCAGATGGTCGGCGGCCCACTGGGTGGTTACCAGAACTTCGGGGTGCTTGTAGTCAGTCATTTGCTGTCTCCTCGTTGTTGGTCATTCTTTGAAATTAGACGCTTGTTGCCGGAACCGTTGCAAAAAATCCGCGCGTAAAACAAAAAACCCACCTGCCCGGGAAACTTCCGGCGGTGGGTGGGGAAATTCTGGGCTCGTTTGCGATTCTTAGCTGCCAAGCCTCCCTGCGCCAGAAGACACACGTGTGCAACGCATACAACAACAGCCGCATACGCAGCACTGGCAGCAGATTTGCATAAAGCGAGGTTACACCGGAAGCGCGGGGATGGCAATCGTTTCTGACTGGGCCCGATCGCTAAGCTTCCGCTAACCTGACGAGTTGCGAGGGATCATCGCAGGCGATGTGCAAGCGATGGCCATGACGAGAAAACTCTCGCAGTAATTGGATGTGAAATCCGGCTCCGGCTGCGCTGCGAACGAGCCGAGTCTTGCGGCCCGGGTCTTGTTAGGGGATGGCTTTCAGAGTGCCATCGCTGGTTTCGAATTCGATGCGCAAGAGCCAGTCGAAGTGAAATTTTTCCGCGGCCAGCCATTTCTCCATTTGCGCGCGGTCCGGGGCGTCAAATTCCACGAGCATTTTTCCTTCCTGCATGTTGACGAGCACGCGGCGCGCGGTGACTTCCTTGGCGGCGTGCACGCGGCGCGCCAGTTCCTCGGCGCCCTGGCGCGTGAGGCAGGCGAGCGTGTGTTGCGAGAGGTAACGAGGCATTCCGGCTCCTGTTCCGCTAGAATGAGCGGCCACGAAACGAGCAGAACCAATATAACGCCAGCGGAGAAAAAACAAATGCCTGAGACGCGCACGGCTCATCCTTTTTACGTTTACGAAGCGATTCACGCGCAGCCGGAATTAATCGAGCGGGTGCTGGCGCAGCGCGCGCCGATCGAACGCGCGGCGGATGCGGTAGCCCAAAAGGAGCGCATCACTTTCGTGGGGATTGGAACTTCGCTGCATGCAGCGCGTGTGGCGGAAAGTTGGATGCGCCAGTTCACGGGCGGGCGCTTTTTGGCGCACTGCGAACAGTCTTTCGAGCTGCTGCATCACCCGATTGCGTTTGGCGCCCGCGACGCGGTGATTGTGATTACGCATACCGGCAGCACGACCGCGTCGCTTGCAGCCTTGCGTATGGCGCAGGCGGCCGGAGCGCTTGCGGTGGTGATCACGGGCCAGATGAACGTTCCCACGAGCGGATCGTCGAGCGGCGAGGGAGTGCGCGGCGCTGATTTTCACATTCAAACTTGCGAGCAGGAAACGGCTTTTGCTTACACGAAAAGCTACACCACGGCGCTAGCGGTGCTGGCGCTGCTGATCGCGCGCGTGGTCGAGAGGAAAAAATTGCCGGCGGGTGAGTCGCCGCTCGGGGCGCTCGGACGCGTGCCTGATTTGCTGCGCGGCGCGCTGCAGCTGGAACCTGCGGCGCGCGAACTGGCTCAGCGCGTGGCGGCGCTGGCGCGAATGGAAATTTTCGGCTCCGGTGCGGCATGGGCCACGGCCAGCGAAGCGGCGCTAAAGATTAAAGAGGCCTGCTACATCGCGGCGGAAGGATTTGAAACCGAGGAAATTCTGCATGGGCCGTTCTCTGAGACCGATGCGCGCGGCTCGTTGGTTGGATTGTTCACGGGCGGTGCGACGGACGAGCGCGGGCGGCAGATTCTGCGCGCGGCGGGCGAACTGAAGATGGCGCGCGCGGCGATTACGGTGCCGTCGGCGAACCATGATTTGTCCGCGGAGCAAATTCTGCAGGTTCCAGAGGCGCCCGAGTGGCTGGCGGCGTTCGTGCATCTGATTCCGCTGCAACTGCTCACATATTTTCTGGCGCTGGAGCGCGGCGTAAGCCCCGATAGCGGCCGCATGGAGCAGCCGGCGCACGCGGCCGCAAGTAAACATTACAAATATTGAACGGCCTGCGCCGCTGCTTTCGCCTGTCCCCACGAACAGGAGTTCCTAATCGAGAACATTGCGCCGTATCGCTGCGAAGGCGCGCGCATGGCCCGCGTAAAATTGCACTAGAACGATCCTGGGGTGCACTATGAAACGAAGTGTCCTGGTACTGGCCGCGCTCGCGTCGCTGGCTTTGCTGGTGTCGCTGACATTTGGCGCAGCAACGGCGCGGGCGCAGTTCGCAAGGGGCTTGGGAACGGTGCAAGGAACGGTCCTGGACCCGCACGGCAGGCCGGTCGCCGAAGCCAGCGTGACGATTCAGACTTCCGACGGACTGAAACCGCACGCGACGCACACCGATTCGAGCGGGCATTATGAATTCGCGCGCTTTGACGCGGGGCAATACGATCTGCGGGCGTATTCGAAGGGCCAATTTTCCGATTGGAGCAAGCACATTGTGATTCGTCCGAAGAAAACCACCGACGTGACGCTGCGCATGCCGCCCGACAGCGCGGAGAAGGTGAGCGTCACGAGCAATCCGTAAGACGCGCCGCCGCTTTGTGGCTGCTTGGCTGCGGGGCGCGGCCGTTCATTTCCAAATCCTGGAAGCTGCCTTACTCGTAGCGCAACGCCACCATGGGATCCACACGCATTGCGCGTCTGGCTGGAATCCATGCGGCTAGCAAGGCGACCAGGAGCAGCAAGGCGAGGGCGAGCGCCACGGGCCGGGGATCGCGGGCCGAGACTTGAAACAGCAGTGATTGCAGCAGGCGCGACGCGAACCAGCTTGCGATCAATCCAGCGATAGCTCCTGCAGCAACTGAGCCAGCAACACGGCCCAGAACCATTTTCAGTATGGATTGCGGTGTCGCTCCCAGCGCCATGCGCAGGCCGATTTCCTGAGTTCTCTGCGCGACCAGAAATCCCACCACGCCGTAAATTCCCCCGGCGGCTAACAACATTCCCATGCCGGCAAACAGGGCGAGCAATGCAGCGCTAAAGCGCGGCCTCTGCGAAAGCTTGCTGACACGCTGCGGCATGGTTTCAATGGCGACGGGCAGCGCGGGATCGAGCGCGGCAGTTTCCGAGCGCAGCCAACCCGTCATGGTGCGGGGATCGACAGGTGTGCGCAGAATCACCCCAGCCGAGCGAAAATTCTGGTTGTCTTCGTTCTTCCACGGAATATAGAACTCCGGGTCGGCTGGTTCTGCTGGCCCGTTGTTCTTCACGCTTGCCGCGACGCCGACGATCGTTCGCCAGGGGCCGACCAGCGCGAAGCGCATGGTTTTCCCAATCGCATCGCCCGCGGGAAAAAGTCTGCGCGCGAGCGAATCGCTGAGAATGATCGAGTGCTCGCCCTGAGCCTGATCGTCGCGGGTGAATTCGCGGCCGCGCAAGATCGTAATTCCCAGCGCAGTGAAATACTCCGGCGTCACCGCGCGCCAGGCGACCATTCCGCCAGTTCCTTCGCTGGGCCGCGGACGACCGGTAACTTCGATCGCCGAATAGATCGTCGAACGCATCGCTCCGGACGGAGGAAGCGTATCGCTCAGGGCGACGGCGGTGGCGCCCGGCAGGCGCTTGAGCCGCGCGAGAAGTTCGTCGAAGAATGCGATTTGCTGCGGCGCGGCGGGATAGCGATAGACGCCGAGTGAAATTGTTTCGGTGAGAACGTGTTGAGCTTCCAGTCCCAGCGGCGCGCTCTGCAGATTCCAGAGGCTGCGCAGGAGCAGGCCTGCGCCGGTCAACAGAGCGAGCGAAATGGCAATTTGCGCGGCCACCAGCGTTTGGCGCAGCAGGCCGCGCGCGGTCGAGCGAGCTTCCTTGCCGCAGAGCATTTCAGGCGACGGCGGGTTGAGCGCCGGGGCTAGACCGAACAGAATTCCCGAGAGGCAGGAAATCGCGAACGTGAAGAAAATCACGCGCCCATCGAGGCCGGCCTGGCCGAGGTGCGGAATCGCTTGCTGCGCAATGGCCACGAACACGCGCAGGAAAACGTAGGCGACCAGGCAGCCGGCGGCGCCGCCGAAAATTCCGAGCAGCAAGCTTTCCGTCAATTTTTGGCGCAGCAGGCGCGCCGAAGTTGCGCCCAATGCGGCGCGCACGGCCAATTCTCTTTGCCGGACGGAGGCGCGCGCGAGCAGCAGGTTCGCAACGTTCGTACAGGCGATCAGCAGGACGGCGAGCACCGCGCCGAACAGAATCCAGGAAGCAAGGCGAGCGTCTTGCATTTGGCGGTCGCGCAACGAGCGAACCGAGAGGTGAACCTCGCTGCGAAATTCCGCCGGAGCTCCTTGCAGCGCTTGGGCGAAGAGCGGCAGCAATGCGGCAGCCGACTGCGCCGCCGTGATGCCGGGTTTCAGGCGCGCGAATGTTCTTAGGACAGCACCCGGAGCGGAACGGCGCTGCACGGCTTCGTCCAGAGCTTCGGGCAACAAAATGTCGGTCGCGAGCAGCGTGGGCATCTCGAAATCGGCGGGGAGAACGCCGACGATGGCCACCCGATTGCCGTCGAGCGAAATGGTTTTCGCGATCACGCCGGGATCGCCGCCGAACCGGCTGCGCCATAAACCGCAAGAGATCATCGCGACGCGCTGGGCGTTGGGGCGATCTTCCTCCGCTGAAAAATTGCGCCCCAGGATTGGCTGCACGCCGAACGTCGGAAGGAAATTTTGTTCCACGCGGGCGCAAACAAGACGCACCGGGTTCTGCTGCGTGAGGTCGCAATTGGCGACGCCTGGAATCATAGAGGTCATCGACTGGAACGGTCCGGGCGCGAGCCGCCAGTCAACGTAATTAGAACCCAGCATGAATTCGTTGCGCTCGATAGGAGCCATCAGACCGAACGAGACCAGCTGGTCGGCCTGGGGATACGGGAGGCTGCGGAACAGGATGCGGTCGACGGCGCTGAATACGGAGGAGGTCGCGCCGATGCCGAGCGCTAGCGTGAGAATCGCGACTGCGGTGAAACCCGGATTGTTGCGGAGGATGCGCAGGCCGTAACGCACATCCGCGCAGAAGGTTTCCAGCCAGAAGCCGCCTCGTTGTTCGCGGCAGTTTTCTTTGAGGCCTTCCAGGGCACCGAATTGCAGCAGCGCTTGGCGGCGAGCTTCGCCGGGCGGCAGGCCGGCGGCAACGTTTGCGGCGGTCTGGCGTTCGATGTGGAAACGCAGCTCATCGTTCATGTCCTGCTCCCACTTTTTCTTGCGTGAAAACCAGCGCTGCCAGCGGGTCATCGCTTGTGCCTCCTACACCCGCTGCAGGATCAGTGCGACAGCGGTGGACATTTGCTTCCAGTCCGCCATTTCCCGTTCGAGTTGCTGGCGGCCGGTTTTGGTCAGGGTGTAGAACTTGGCGCGGCGATTATTTTCAGAGGCGCCCCATTCCGCGCGGATCCATTTCTTGCGTTCCAGGCGATAGAGCGCGGGGTAGAGCGAGCCTTGCTGGATTTGCAGGATGTCGCGCGAGACTTGCTGGATGCGCTGTGCAATGCCCCAGCCGTGCATGGGTTCGAGCGCGAGAGTTTTCAGGATCAGAAGATCGAGCGTGCCTTGCAGGATTTCGACCCCTGGACTCACCGCTGCTCCCCTAGACGGACTACAAGTGGAATATCGGATAGCTCTTGTAGATTGTCAAGGGGAAGCTGCGGCGGGAGACGCACGCTGCGGATATTGGCGCGGGGTCTTGCGGGCTCCGGGGCGCTGCCTTCATGATGTGACATGGCACACACCGACCATGCGCCGCTGTGGAACCCGGACGATCAATACGACCGGCTGGAAGAGCTCGCAGCGGGCACCGGCGACGACACCAAGGAAATTCCGCTGCGGCGCGACGTGCGTTCACTGGGAATGTTGCTGGGAAAAGTGCTGGTGGAGCAGGCGGGCGAACCGCTGCTGGAGGTGGTGGAGCAGCTCCGGCGCCTGTTGATTCAGCAGCGCGAGCAATTGCCTGCCGGAGCGACGACAGAACCATCCCCCTCGGCAAATATTCTGATTGCGCAGGCTCGCGAGAGGATCGCCGGGCTCAAGGTCGAAGAGGCCTACCGCGTGAGCAAAGCGTTTGCGATTTATTTCGAGCTGACCAACCTGGCGGAAACCAATCATCGCAAGCGGCGGCGGCGCGCGGCCAAACTGCACAGCGAACAGCCGGCGCTGGCGGGATCGTTTCGCGGAACCTTGCTGCGTATGCGCGCGGCGGGGATTTCCTCTGACCAGGCCTTGGCTGCGCTGCGCCAGGTGCGCATCGTTCCGGTTTTCACGGCACATCCGACCGAAGTAGCGCGGCGCACCGTGCTGCTGAAGAGGCGGCGCATCGCACAATATCTGGAACATCTGGATCGCTTGCCGTTGACCGCGGCCGATGCGGTTGAACAAGAATCATTCATTCTCGCGGAAATCACTTCCCTGTGGCAGACCGATGAAGTGCGCATGAAAAAGCCGGGAGTGATTGACGAAGTGCGCATGGGGCTGGATTTTTATCCGATGACGCTTTTCGAAACGCTGCCGCGGTTGTATACCGAGCTTGCGGAATCCTTTGCCGAAGTTTACGGCCGCACACTCGACCACGATGAGCTTCCCGAGCTGCTGCATTTCGGTTCCTGGATCGGCGGGGATCGCGACGGCAATCCGCTGATCAAGCCCGACTGCACGGCGGACGCGCTGGCACTGGCGCGAAATGTCATCTTGGAACATTACAGTCTGGAGATCCAGCGGCTGATTGACGAACTCAGCTCCTCGCTGCGTCAGACGGGCTGTTCGGCGCAACTGCGGTCCGCGCTCGCAGCGTATGAAACGAAGATGGGCGCCGAACCTGCGCGCGGAAAATGGATTTCGCAGCCCGAGCTCATCCGGCACTTTCTGGATTTTGTGCGGATTCGCATGCGCATGACGCGCGAGGCGCCAGGCGATGCCAATGCTTACGCCGCTGCGCAGGAACTGGAGCGGGATCTTTTGCTGTTGCGTGCGAGCCTGATCGAAAACCGCGGCCTGCGGCTGGCGGAGCTGCTGATTGACCCGTTGCTGCGCAAACTGCGCACTTTTGGTTTTCATCTGCATACGCTCGACATTCGCCAGCACGCGCAAGTACATGCCAGGGCCCTGGCTGAGCTGGAGGTAGCGGGAATTTCAGACGCCGCCAGTCTGGCCGGCGCGCAAAAAAATCTGCTGCAGGGAATTTCTGCGGAAACCAGGGAGCTGCTGGAAACGCTGCGCACCGTCGCGCAATTGAAAACGCAATACGCGCCGGAAGCGATTCGCGCTTACGTCATCAGCGGAACAGAATCCGAGCGCGACGTTTTCGCTTTGTTGCGTCTGGCGGAAATCAGCGGCGTGAGGGTTGCAGGAGCCAGCAGCGATCCCGGACTTCTGCCTGTTCCGCTGTTCGAATCCATCGTGTCGCTCGGTGCCGCGGCGGAAACGATGCGGCGCCTGTGGACGGCTCCCGAGTATCAAGCGCTGCTCGATTCCTGGGGGCGCCGCCAGGAAGTGATGCTGGGCTATTCCGATTCGAACAAAGACGGCGGGATGCTGACCAGCACATGGGAATTGCACAAAGCTCATCGCGCACTGCACGCCGTCGCGCGGGAATGCGGCGTAAGGCTGCGGCTCTTCCACGGCCGTGGCGGCACGGTAGGGCGCGGCGGCGGGCCCACGCATCGCGCCATTCTGGCGCAGCCGGTAGGAGATTTTTCCGGCGAGATGCGCATCACGGAACAGGGCGAAGTGCTGAACTGGAAATATTCCGATCCGGTGCTCGCCGAATGGAATCTGGAATTGATGATTGCGGCATCGCTGGAAGCGCTGACGCGGCCCGACGGCCCCGCGGCGGGCGCCGATCGCCAGTGGGACGACGCGATGGAGGAAATTTCACACGATGCCTACGCTTACTACCGGCGGCAGATCGCGGAAAATGCAAGCGTGCTGGAATATTTCGAGCAAGCCACACCGGTCAACGAGCTGGAGCACGCGCGCATGGGTTCGCGTCCCGCGCGCCGCACCCAAAGCCGGCGCCTGGAAGACTTGCGCGCAATTCCCTGGGTTTTCGGCTGGATGCAGAGCCGCCACGCGGTGCCGGCGTGGTTCGGAGTGGGCTACGCCTTGCAACGATTCGCAGCCAAAGGACCGGAGCAAGAAAAACGCCTGAAAGAAATGATGCGCCACTTCACGCTGTTCTCCGACCTTGTGCGCAACGTGGAAATCGCCATGGCCAAGGCAGACCTTAATATTGCGCGCCTCTACGCCAGCGCGCTGGTGCAGGATGCCGGCCTGCGAGACGGAGTTTTTGGCATATTGGCGGAGGAGTTTGAGCGCACGCGGCGGATGCTGCTGGCGGTTACCGGCCAAACGGGACTGCTGGAAGGAAATTCGGTCCTCTCGCAATCCATCCGGCTGCGCAATCCCTACGTAGACCCGATGAGTTTGATTCAAGTGGAACTGCTGCGCCGGAAGCGGGCCGAGACGCCGAGCGACGAGCTGAATTATGCGTTGGGAGCGACGATCAACGGCATTGCGGCGGGTCTGCATAATACCGGTTAGGGGCGGCTCCGCGCCGGCGCACGGTGATCGATAGGGGGTGAGCTTGCGGCGGTTTGCTACTCCCGCTGCGTCCTGGGACCGTTGGCTTGCTTCTAAGTGATTCTTTTACGGCTAGTTAGCTATACGCCAGCGGCCGTGATTTACCTAGTACCAAAACCCGCGTACTGAAATTTTTGAACCGCCCGCGCCATTGGTTCTGCGTGACGATATGGCGAAAATGGATGTGCGGGTTGGAAGCTGCGAATGCGGGGACGACGGTTCCACAAAAAAAGGAGCCGGGGCATCTATCCAACCCGTCCAATACCTCCTGCTTGGGTCCCTTCCACAAAGTGCCGTCGCCGGGCAGGGCGCCACTTGAGCTCGTCGCTCCTGCTTGGATCCAACCCGCGATAATTCCAAAACGGAACTTCGGCATCTTTTGGCAGCCTGCATGCCTCTGATCCATGGGGGATTGCGTATCTGTAATGGTGTCCGCCCCTAAGATGGCCAGAGTTAGAGGACAGGTGATGGTTAAAACAGGCAGTCGTGCCAAGCGGGCGCTCGGGATTTTTTTCGCGGCATGTCTGGCGCTTGCCTTGCCGGTGAATGCCGCCGACCTGCAGCCGCAAACGGCGCAAGCCTACGACCGCTACATCCAGTTGACGGCAGCGCAAGTGACGGCCGAACTGGCGCAGAGCGGACCGTATCTGTGGGTCGAGCGCTTGCCGGCAGGGCAACGCGCGGCGGATGAAGAGCAACTGCGCAACGGGCAAGTGGTGATCGAACGGCTGGACACGCTGGATTCCGGCAAGACGATTGCGGTGCCGGGAGGAATCATCCATCACTGGATCGGCACGGCGTTCGTGCCCGGAGCGACGCTGGGTCAGACGCTCGAGTTCATGCAGGACTACGATCACAAGACGGAATATTTCAAGCCGGACATCGTGCGCTCGAAAATCCTGCGGCACGACGGCGACGATTATTTCGTGCTGCTGCGCTTCTACAACAAGAAAATCATCACCACGGTGATTGATACCGACCAGGAAATCCATTACCACGTGGTGGACAGCACTCATGCGTACAGCCGTTCGCGAACCACACGCGTGCAGGAAGTGGAGAACGCCGGAAAGTCCGATGAAAAACTGGACGCGGAAGGGCATGACCGCGGATTTATGTGGCGCATGAATACGTACTGGCGATTCGAAGAGAAAGACGGGGGCACGTACGTCGAGTGCCAGGCGATTTCGCTGACGCGCGATATCCCCACGGGTCTGGGCTGGATGGTGGGATCGTTTGTGACCAGCGTGCCGCGGGAATCGCTGACGTTCACGCTGACCACCGCGCGCACCGCCTTGCTGCAACGCGCCGCAGCGCAGCCTGCGAAATAAATCCTCGCCTCGCCCCGAAAAGCCGCAGCAAACTCCAATGCTAGAAGGTCGTGCTGGCGAGGAAAATATCTTCCAGCGCATTCGTGTCGCGCGGGACCAGATTGTTTGCGGTGGAAAAGAAACTGACCGTGTGACCGTCCGCGCTGATCGAAGGGACTAAACTTGCGCCATTTGCCGGAGCAATGCCAGTCACCGGAACCACGCCCGTGGTATTGGCAATGCTGGCAAGCACGAGGCCCGTGGTGCAGCTGGGAATCACGCCCAGGCAAGTGTTGCGCACGAAGACGTTCTCGACGCCGTTCACGGTGCCACCCAGATTCGAGGCGAACGATGAGAATGCGATGAGCTGTCCCGAGGAGCTAGCGCTGGGGTGTTCGCTCAAGCCATTGGCGGGTGTGACGCCGTCCGGCGTTGACACCAGCGTAGTGGACGGCGTGCATTGAGCGACGACGACGGTTACGCCGAGGCAAGTATCGCGCACATAGATTTGCTGCAGCGGACCAATGCCCGACACCAGGTTCGTTGCCGCGGATGCGAAGGCCACAAAACGGCCGCTCACGATGGTGCTGGCTGTGCACGCGGTGCTGGTGATCGTGGTTACGCTGCCGCAGGCGGACAGAGTGGATTGTCCGCTGGCGCCATCGGCGGGGGTGGTGCCGTCGGGAGTGGAAATCAGCGTCGTAACGGATACGCAGGTGTTGGTGGTGCTGGTGATGGTGGTGATGCAGGTGCCGCGCTCGAATACTTCGGATTGGGCGTTAGGGTTGGGCGCCGTAGAGCCCAGGTTCGATGCGGTGGAAGTAAACGCAACGAAAAGCCCGTCCTCTGAAATGGAAGGATTCGAGCTCGGCCCGTTACCGGCTGTCGTGCCGTCGGGTGTTGACACCAGATACGTGGTCGGCACGCATGTGTCGCTCGGAGCCGTGGTGACAATGGTGGCGATGTTGCAGGTGTCGCGAATGTAAACCTGCGGGTTGACGCCGTCCGGAGTGATGTTGGAGACCAGGTTGGTCGCCAGCGATACGAACGCGACGTACTGGCCGTCCGGACTGATGACGGGATTGTAGCTGGCGCCGTTGCCGGCAGTCTGGCCGTCGGCCGAGATAGAGACCAGCTGCGTGTCAAAATTCGAGCTCGGCGAAATCGCGCAGGGAGTCGTGGCGGTGGGCATGCAAACCGGGCGCCAGTACACTTGCGTTACGCCGCTTTGCACCGGCACGGTTGAGACCAGATTCGTAGCCAGAGACGTAAAAGCAGCGTGCGTGCCGCCTGAGTCCACGGTGGGCTCGGAGCTTGCGCCATTGGCTGCGTTGCCGTTGGGGTCCGAGCTGACGACGGACGTCACGGGCACGCAGCTCGCAAGCGCCAAACAGGTGTTGCGCACATAAACATCGGCTGCAGTATTCAGGTCAGTCAGCACCAGGTTAGGCGAAGCCGACGCGAACGCCACGAATTGGCCCGTGCTGCTGCTGGAAGGTCCCGAAGTGGTGGTAGTCAGGCCCAGATTGCCGCTCGCACAATTGGCCGCGCCGCCGCAAATGCCGTTGATCGCCTGCGAACCGTCCGCCGCAAGATCCACCAGCACCGGCAAACCGAGCAAGTGCGTGGGATTGATGGAATAGGTGACGATATTGGAAGTGCCGCCGCCGGGCGGCTTGTTCACCACCTGTATTTGATTGACGCCCGCGTTCACCAGGTCGCCGGCCGTGAGGGCAACCGCTGCCGAGGTGCTGCCGGCGATCGTCGTCGTCACCGGCTGTTGGTTCATGGTGACGTAAGAATATTGATTCAAGAAGCCGGTGCCGGTGATTGACAGGTTCGCAGAAGCCGCACCAGCCAGGGCGCTGGTAGGAGCGACCGCGGAAACCGTCGGATTCGCAGTGACCACATTCAAGGAGATGGGAGTGGAACCGCCGCCGCCTGGCGGAGGATTCACGACTCGGATTGACACAGGGCCCGGACTCAGCAGGTCCGAGGAATCCAGGTCCACCTGCAGCGAGGTGGAACTGATGAATGTGGTGGTGCGGTCGGCATTGTTAACGAAGACGGTCGACTGCGACACGAAGCCGTGGCCGGTCAGGTTCAGTAGCAGGCCCGAGGCGCCGGCGATCGCCGTGCTGGGATTCACCGACGTGACTGCCGGCACACCGCTTGCGATCGCCGTGATGGTGACGATGGTGCCGGGCGGAGGAGCCTGGTTTTGTGGAGGAAAGGTTCCGCCACCCGGCTGCGGCGTGGTGATATTGATATAGAGCGTGTTGGGGTTCTGCAGCAGGCTCGCGGGAAGCGTGGCAATCAGTTCATTCGTACTGATGTACTGATTGATCGCCAGTGGCGTGGCCGAGCCCCCTGGGGTTAGCGAATATCCAGGTTGGCTCTGTTGAATCAAGTTAATGCCCTTGATGGTGAGGTAAGATTGCGGACTACCTGCCGGGATCGAGGTTGGAGAGACGGAGGTAATCGTCGGCGCAGGAAAATTGATCTGCTCCGTGCACGCGGACATCGCGATCATCGAAAATAGCAGTAGCCAAAAGGATGCGCAGAATCGTTGCCGCAAATTGCTCACTCCTGTACCTGTAGGTAGGGCGCCGTACGGTTAGCGCAATCCTAGAGACTACTAAAGATGGCCCCAAGGGGCAATCAGGATGCCTGCGCAGCGGACGATTGTCCAGTGCGGGAAGCAGGTGCGGGGGGTCCCACGGACGTGGTTTTTCGTGATTTCCTTACAGCTTCCTTACGAATCAGCAAGTATTTGCACAATCCGTTCGCTTTCGTCTTGACAACTTTTTGAATGCAAAATAATTTCGTGGAGGTCGCGCGAAAAACGCTTTGCGCGCTACCTACGCGGAACAGGGACCCTCGGTAGGCGAGGCTCCCGCGCAACACAGAAGCCACTGCCCGGCAACATCGAGAGATGTGGCGCACTGGGTGTAACAGGAATTCCCGACGCAAGGGTTTTTCTAACGTGGCTGAGATTCGGTTGAGTGAATCTCTAACGGGGCGCGGTGCTGAAGCTTGGACGAGTGGGAGCCGGTCGGGATTTCGCTCCTGGAGCAGCCCGCCGGTCCGTCATGGCGCTTTATCCATTTGGGACAAAGTGATCCTCACACATCCTTTCTTTCAGACCCCTTCTGAAGGCATATGCGAGAAAACAAAGATTAACCTCCGAGTAGCCTGGTGCTCTTGGCTCGGAAGATGCGCATGTAAAGCGGCCGTTCGGAATCGCAGGACGCCTTTTCCTCCGCATCTTTCAAGAAACCGATGCGGACCGGAAGAGGCCGAGGCTCTGGTGCCGAGCTGATGACCGGCGCGCGAGACAAATCCCTCCTTCTTTAACTCGCAAGGCATGCTGTAACGGTCCGTTAATGAGGATTGGGAGCCTTTTCATGTTCTACTGTGCGTGCTGGGGAAGCGCGCTCCTCGAGCGGCTGTTCCCCGGGCTGATGCGCCGATTCGCTTTCCAAATTGGGCTCGCGATCTTGGCTGTGCTATGGGTGTCTTTAGCCTTTGCCTGCGGCGCGGTTGCTCAGGATGCTCAGCCGGCCGATTCCTCGACACCCGTGGTAGCTGCGAGTGCGCATGACACAGACACGTGGGCGCAGCAAACGAGCGCGGACACGCCGCCTGCGTTTGCGGGAACGCAAGACCAGTCCGCCGAATTGCCTTCACAACAGCGCGCGCCTAACGCGCAATCCGCAGCAGCTCAAGACTCCCCACAGCCCGACGCACAAGCCGCTGACGCTGACGACAACAACTCCGGCATCCAGCCGCCCGAAACCCTCTTCCCGCATTTCTCCAACACTCGTTACTGGCTTTCCGGCCAGGCCAACTTTATCTTTCAAACGCATTCCGACTTTCCCGCCGACTACTCGGGCGCGCACAGCCTCAGCCCGCGCTACGAAAAAGCCACCTCGCGCGTTCTCACTCTCTACACCGGATTCCGCGTCACCAATTCCTTCGAAGTGCTCGTCGATATCGAAGAAGCCGGCGGCGCCGCTCTCAGCCAAGGCTTCGGCCTTGCCGGCAACACTGATCTCGACATCGTCCGCAATCCCCTGCTCAGCAAGACTCCGTATCTCGGTCGCGGCATGGTCCACAAAGTTTTCGCGCTCTCCACCGACACCGTAAAAAACAACCGTAACTACCTCTCGCTCTTTGACACTCTGCCTCGGCGCCGCATCGAAGTTCGTTTTGGGAAGTTCGGCCTGCCCGACTTTCTCGACACCAATTCCGTCGGCACAGACACTCACTTTCAGTTCATCAACTGGACCATCGATAACAACGGCGCTTGGGACTACGCCGCGGACACGCGCGGCTACACTGTCGGCGGCTTCATCGAGTACGACGACACAAATTGGAGCCTTCGCTTCGTCGAAGCTCTCATGCCCAAAGTCGCTAACGGCATCGATCTCGTGTGGCAGCCCTGGCACGTTCACGCTGAAGATCTCGAACTCGAGGAACGCCATAGCCTGATCCCCAAGCGCGCTGGCGCCATGCGCCTCCTCACCTACTTCAACCACGCTAACATGGGGATTTACCGCGATGCGGTCGAGCAATTTCAGGGTGGCGAAGTTCCCATCCCGGACATCACCAATCACCCTTGGCACGTCACGCTGAAGTACGGAATCGGCGCGAATATCGAGCAGCAACTGACGCCCAACGTTACGGCATTCGCGCGCTGGGGTTGGGACAACGGCAAGACCGAATCGTTCGCTTACACGGAAGTCGATTCCACCGTTCTTACCGGCGTCGGATTTGCGGGAGCGATGTGGCACCGCAAGCAGGATCGTGCCGGCATCAGTTTCGTTTCGAATGGTATCAAGAAAGACCATCAGAACTACCTCGCGGATGGCGGCCTCGGCTTTCTGCTAGGGGATGGCGGGCTAAGTTATGGCCGCGAAAATATTGAGGAGTTCTACTACACGGTTCATGTCTGGCGCGGAATCTATCTAGCGCCCGGCGTCCAGCACATCAACAACCCCGGCTATAACCGCGACCGCGGCCCGGTAGTCGTCCCCACTTTTCGTGCGCACGTCGAATTCTAAGTACCTGTTGTGTTTCGTGCAAACATCAAGCGAACTTATAGATTTTCTGCTGCCAATCGAGAGCTGTCGCCGGTTGAGCACGGCTTCGAACTGAATTTCGAGCAGGAGCTTCCGGCGCACCTGGGAGTTTTTGGGAGTGCGGGATGGAGCGACGGCCGTAACGAGTCGTTCGCATACCCGGAAGTGGACCGCACGGTGCAGGGCGGGGCGCCCGGCGGCGCACCCCGGTCCGGAACAATTTGTGAAAATCAGCGGAACGGTTTAAGCTGCGCGGCGCGGCGTGGGGTAACGATACTTTCCGGGCGAGCCGCCAGGAGATTTACATGTCACTATTTCGATTTTCCGTTCTCGCCGTATGGCTTGCGAGCAGCGCCGCATTTCCTCTCGCCGCGCAAGACGAAGCGAAAAAACCCAGCGCGGCGGCGCCCGCCGAAGCGCAGGCCACAACGCCAGCTCCGGCCGCGAAACCTGCCGATGTCGCATCGCCCGACGCCATTATGGCGGCGACCTACGACGTGATTTCCGGCCCGGCCGCGCAACAACGCGATTGGGATCGCTTTCGCTCGCTCTTTGTGCCCGGCGCGCGATTGATCCCGGTCGTTCCCCGGAAAACCGGCGGCGGATGGGATACGCGTATCATTACGCCGGATGAGTATGCGCAACATGCGGACGCATACTTCCAGAAAAATGGATTTGCGGAGCGCGAAATCTCGCGGAAGTCCGAGCGCTACGGCAATATCATGCAGATATTCAGCACGTATGAATCGCGGCACGACGCCAAAGACGCGCAGCCCTTCGCCCGCGGGATCAATAGCTTTCAACTTTTCTACGACGGCACGCGCTGGTGGGTGGTGACGATTTACTGGCTGGAAGAAACACCGGAAAATCCGCTGCCCAAGGAATTTCTGCCGCCCACAAAATAGCGCGCGGAGTTTTCCGCCGGGCTATTGCGGCTGCGATGGGCTGGCAGGAAGCGGCGTTGCGGGAGAAGGCGTCGCGGGCGGCGCGCCGGGTGCTGCCAAGATCGCCGGCGCAGCGGCAGGCAGCAGGCTCCTCAGAACATCGGGCGGGAGTTTATCGGAGCTGGCCATCAACGCAGCGACTTGCCACATTTGCTGGTCGGTGAGCGCCTTCTGGAATCCCGGCATGCCCGTCAGGCGAATGCCATTTTTGACTTTCCAGAAGGTGACACCCACCGGATCGTCGGTAACCGTTTCTTTCGCGGTGAAAAGCTGCGGCGCGCGGGGAAACATTCCTTGCGAAGCCGCGGACGGCGCCTGCAACGGCAAGCCGTGGCAGAACGCGCAATTCGTCCGGTACAGTTCGGCGCCGGCGGCGAGGTCTGCCGCGTTGAATGTGGAGAGTTCGCGATCCTGCGCCTCCTTCTTGATGCGCGCGTGCAACGCGCCCCGGGCGAGGAATTTTTCAAACGGCAGCGGCGCGTCGGATGCAGCCGCCGGCGCTTGGCCCGTTTTAATATAAAAAAACAGCGCGATCGGGACAATCAGTATTCCCAGAATCAGTCCCACCAGAAAACCTTTCATTGCAGTTCCTTTCCTTCGCTCCCAGCGCTGCGGAGGGGGATGCAGAAGAAGTGCTGAAGACTGAATAGCACAGCAACGTGCCGGTTGCCACGAGTTTTGCCGGGCGCAAAAAACGCGCTTGCGGCGAGGGGCGTGATGCGAGATGAATACTGCTGTTGCCCAGAGGGAGGCTTTCCATGTTTCAAAGCGATTTGCTCAAAGGCCGCACGATTCTGATTACAGGCGGTGGCACGGGGCTGGGGCGTTCCATGGCGCTGCGCTGCGCCGAGCTGGGCGGGAATATTTTTCTGGTGGCGCGGAGGGAAGAGCCGCTGCAAGAAACCGCCGAAGCGATCCAGGCTAAAGGCGGGCGCGCGGCGTACGCTTCGGCGGACATACGCGATTACAGCGCGGTGGAAAAGGCCGTCGAGGCGGCGGAAAAAGAATTTGGGCGCGTGGACACGCTCGTGAACAATGCTGCTGGAAATTTTATCGCGCGCACCGAAAAACTCTCAGCAAACGCGTTCAACGCCGTTCTGGGAATCGTGCTGCAGGGCACATTTTTCTGCACCCTGGCGCTGGGGAAAAGATGGATCCGAGCGAGGCAGCCGGGCCATGTGCTGAACATCGTCACGACCTATGCGGCGGCGAATTGCGGCTCGGGATTTGTGGTCCCGTCGGCGTGCGCCAAGGCGGGCGTGCTGGCGCTGACGCGGTCGCTCGCGGTCGAGTGGGCGCCCCATCACATCCGGCTGAATGCCATTGCGCCGGGACCATTTCCCACTGAGGGCGCGTGGTCGCGTTTGCTGCCTTCCCAGGAAATGGAAGAGCGCGCCAAGAAACATCATCCGATGGGCCGCTTCGGACGCCACGACGAACTGGCGAATCTTGCCGTGTATTTGCTGAGCGAGCAGGCGGACTACGTGAATGGCGAATGCGTGGTGATTGATGGCGGCCTGTGGCTGCGCGGCGCGGGGGAATTCAACAACTTCCTCGATCTGCCCGATGCCGCCTGGGACATGCTCGAATCAGCGCGCAAGAAATAGCGCGCTACCGCCTCTGCCGCTCGCAAGCGCGCGGTTAGGGAGCTGTTTGCGCGGGATACACGTCGATCGCGCTGGGATCAATCTGGAATCGCAGCACCCAATCGCTGGGGACGCTATGGCCATCCATTTTCGCCGGCGTGAATCGCCAAAGTTTTGCGGCCTGAAGCGTGCGGTCCGCAAAATATTGGCTGGGTCCGGGAGCGTCAAACGCCGCTGCGGTCACGCGGCCGGATTCATCCACGTGGACCCTGACGTTGATCCGCACTTTCCCGCGAATTGTGTCACGCGCTCTTTGCGAAGCGTCGGGCAAAAATTGCTGCAGCACTTTTCCGCGCACGACTCCGCTGCTCGACACTGTCGATGCCGCGATCGGCTGTGTCGGCGCTTCTGCTTTCGGCCGCGATGACGGGAGCGATACAGGCGGATTGCTCCTAGCGACGCTTTTCGGGCTCGGCTGTGCCGGGGAATGCTCGGCGGGTTTTGACGCAAGTGGCGGCGCACCAGCAGGCGTCCGCTTCGCTGCAACCGCCGCTGTTTCGGCCGGCATGGGCTTGTTCGTCGGCCGCGCGGCTGGCTGGATTCTGGGCTCAACTTTTGGCTGTACGCTCGGCTGAGCGGACCGTTCCGCTGCGGCAACTCGGCGGGTCGGCCCCGTTTGCGAGTAGTGCTTGAGGATTCGCGCACTCGCCAAAATCGCCAGCAACGCTAAACCGATGGGCGCTGCTGTGCCAACCCAGCGCCGCTGAGCGAAGAAATGCTGCGTGCCGCGAGCCATCTGTTTCGGCGGCGCAGCAGGCGCATTCGGCAGCAGCCTCGCCGCGATGTCCGCGACGCTCCAGCGCAACTGCGGATCGCGGCGCAGGCAATGGCGCGCCAGATCCAGAAACTCGGCCGGCAAGTTGGATGGCAGCGCCGGTTCAGCCTGGTTTGTCCTCTCCCACACCGGCAAGCGCTGCGTGAGGGCTTCGACCAGCGTCATGCCCAGCGACCACACATCGCCCGCCGGCGAAATTCTTCCGCCGGCCGCTTCGGGAGGATCGTACGCTCCTGGCTTCCCCACGCTTCCGCTGAATTCGCCGATGCGGCAGAGCCCGTCGCTGGAAATTTTCAGCAGATCATTTTCCGCCATGATGTTCGCGGGTTTGATGCGGCAATGCACGAAACCCTTGGCGTGAATGTAGGCGAGCGCGTCGACCACCGGACCCAGGACCGCGCGCGCTTCGGCGGGTGCGAGCGGCCTGCGCGCAATTACCGCGGACAAATTTTCGTCGGCATACTCCATTACTACGTACAGCACCGGAGAACCATCCAGCTCGCCGCGTCCCAGATCCAGCAGCTGGATCATGTGCGGATGAGAAAGCTTTGCGGCGTGCCGCCAACGCGCCAGCAATCCTTCCGCTTCCGCTGCATCTGCGGGAACCAATTTGATTGCGACTTTGCGCCCGTCCGGGGAATCGTAGTCCGTCAGAAATACGGCGCTGCCTTCGTCTCCGCCCACAAACTCGCCCAGGCGGAATTTTCCGTCAATGACTTGGCCCACCTGTTTTGCCGCGGCCTCGGTCATCTGAACCCCCTTGCACATTCGCGAGCGCTGCCCGAAAGCGTCCTGCCCGAGCACTCGTTTCCATGCGAAATCGAAATTTGTCGTGCCTGATGTCGGACTCGGGCGCTCGGTCTTCCGGCGAGTCAGCGTCGGTAAACGAGGCGCTCGTCCGCAGGGCTGCGGTGTACCAGGCTGGGTAGGTCCCGGTCGCAAGGGGGGGATGTTCGGAGGTCCGCCACCCCTGTTAAGACCCATTCTGCACCATTCCGCTGCAGCCAGCGCCGGAAAGTGATGGAGCGTTGCTCAATCGCACCCATCGGCTAACGGGGTGGTTTCCCGCGTTTTCGCCTGCGTGATATCGCGATCGAGGCTCAGCTGCTGAAAGGTGATGCGGGGTTTCGCGGTCTGCCGGGCGGGATTATTCCCTGAATCCGATTGACTCGCGCTGCGCGAGGGCTGCGGGCACTCGATTCCTTGAGGTTCGGTCTATTCCAGTTGAATCTTGGCCCAGAAGTCAGCAGAGGTCAGCACCGGGACAATTTCAAACTCAACCAGATCGTCCCAGCGGCTCGTCCAGGCGGCCAGCGACTCCAGAGCGGGCGCTTCCATGAGCTGGAAACAACGCGCGCCCACCGGATCCACCCAGCTGGCGTGATAGATCACGTCTTCGGGCAGCAGGCGGCCGTCGCGCCTGAACCGCTCGCCGATGGGCTTTGCCTTGCCGTCCTTAAACTTTTCGACGACCATGAGCAGCATAAACGCGAGTGTAGCCGATCTCAGGATCGTTGCAAGCGGAGGCGAGACCCAGCTTTGGGTGGGTCACACGCCGCCTTGACCGCATCTGCGCCGGCCAGTAAGCTAGTTGTTTCCACCGGGGAAAAACACCACGCATGAGCACTGACACCATTCAGATCACTTTGCCGGACGGCGCCACTCGCGAAGTGCAGCGCGGCACGACCGCTGCGGAAATTGCGCGCCAGATTTCGCCCCGGCTGGCGAAAGAAGCGCTCGTGGCGCGTGCCGATGGCGAGCTGGTGGATCTTTCGCGCCCGCTCGAGCATGATGCCAAAATTTCCATCCTCACCGCGAAAGATCCGGACTCGCTGCAAGTGTTTCGGCATTCCGCTGCGCATCTGCTTGCAGCCGCCGTGCTGGAACTTTATCCCGACGTGAAGCTCGGCATCGGCCCGCCGATTGACACCGGATTTTTCTACGAATTCGTGCGCAAAGAGCCGTTCACCCAGGACGACCTGGAAAAGATCGAAGCCAAAATGCACGAACTGGCCGCGAAAGATTTTCCCAACGAGCGCAAGCTGATTCCCAAGCCCGAGGCGCTGGAGCTCTATCGCAAGAGCAATCAGGAATTCAAATGCGAGCTGGTGGAGGAAAAGGCCACCGAACCGATGGTTTCCTTCTACAGCACCGGAAAATTCATCGATTTCTGCCGCGGCCCGCACATTCCTTCGACGGGCCGCATCAAGGCCTTCAAATTGATGAACGTGGCAGGCGCGTACTGGAAAGGCCAGGAAAGCAATCCGCAGATGCAGCGGATTTACGGCGCTTGCTTCATCGACCAAAAAGAACTGGACGAATATCTGCACAAGCTGGAAGAAGCCAAGCGCCGCGACCATCGCCGAATCGGAAAAGAACTCGGGCTATTCACCGTGAGCGATCAGGTCGGATCCGGTTTGCCGCTTTGGCTGCCGAAAGGCGCCACCATTCGCCGGCTGCTCGAGGAATACATTCTGGAAAAGGAACGCCGCGCCGGCTATCAGCACGTTTACACGCCGGACTTGGCGAAAGTTGACCTCTACGTTCGCTCCGGACATTGGTCTCATTACCACGAAGACATGTTCCCCACGATGGACATGGAAACCGAGCAGCTGGTGCTGCGGCCGATGAATTGTCCGCATCACATTCTCGTCTACGAATCCAAAAAACACAGCTACCGCGATTTGCCGGTGCGGATTGCCGAACTCGGAACCATGTACCGCTACGAGCGTTCGGGCGTACTGAGTGGTCTGAGTCGCGTGCGCTGCATGACACTGAACGACGCGCACATCTTTTGCACTCCGGAACAGATCAAGGAAGAATTTGCCGCCGTGATGCGCCTGGTCGAGCAGGCCTATCGCGATCTGGGCATCACGCAGTATACCTACCGCCTCTCGCTGCGCGACAAATTGCACAGCGAAAAGTACGTGGACAACGATGCGATGTGGGATCTTGCCGAACGCATGCTGCACGAGGCCATGGATTCGCTGAATCTTCCCTATACCGAGGCCCCGGGAGAGGCTGCTTTCTATGGGCCGAAGCTCGACATTCAACTGGCGGACGTCATGGGCCACCAGGAAACCTATTCCACCATTCAGATCGATTTCCATCTTCCGAATCAGTTCGAACTGGGCTACATCGGCGCGGACGGCCAGCCGCATCGCCCGGTAATGATTCACCGCGGCGTCATCAGCACCATGGAGCGCATGACGTCTTATCTTATTGAGCTGTACGCCGGCGCCTTCCCGGTGTGGCTCGCGCCGGTGCAGGCTGTGGTGCTGCCCATCACGGAACGGCAGAACGAGTACGCCAAGCAGGTCCTCGAGAAGCTGCTCGATTCGGGCGCGCGCGTGGAACTGGACGATCGCAACGAAAAGCTGCAGGCGAAAATCCGCGATGCGCAGCTGCAGAAAGTTCCCTACATGCTGGTGATCGGCGGCAAGGAAACCGAGGCTGGCACCGTTTCCGTGCGCCATCGCTCGCGGGGCGATTTGGGCCCGCGCCCGCTCGAGCAATTCAGCGCGGACCTGCGCGCCGAGGTAGATTCCAAAGTGATTTCGTAGTTCGCGCGCGGCTGAATTTACGAATTCCCTGCGAGGGTTTTCTTTAGGTCGGGGTCCATGCGCTGCAGGATTGGCTCGCCGGGATCATCGCCTACGTACTGCTGCACCACATTTCCATCTTTGCCGATCAGCACGTAGGTGGGCAGCGCGCTGGCTCCATACTGACGCATCAACTGATGATCGGAATCAATTCGCTGCGTCCAGTTCATTTGGTTCTGCGTGACGAAGCTCTGCCAAGTGCCTTCGTCTTCATCTTCGCTGATGCTGATCACTTCCACTTTGTCGGCGCCGTAAGCGGCCTGCAACTGTTTCAAGCCGGGCAGAGCGTGACGGCAAGGCCCGCACCAGGTGGCCCAGAAATCCAGCAACGTCACCTTCCCCCCGGCCGCGGGACTCTGTGCATCGAGTCCAGGCGCTTTCTCGCCTGAAGCAAGCGGCGCGCGGGGCATATTTTCATCGTCGAATATTTTCACCGATTTTGCCTGGCTGGCCTTTTTCGCGCGGGCCAGGCGCGCTACCTCGCCCAGCGACATGGGCGCAGGGTCCATGACCACCAGGCTCTGGCTCGAAGCGGTCTGTGCGGATTTCGCAGACGGCGAAGGGTTCGAGACGTAGTGCGGTGCGGGCTGCGAGGCGTGCAGCGGAACATCCTGCGCCGGGGCCGAGCCGGAAAACGCCAAAGTCAGTGCCGCGCCCGCAAAAAGAAGCCAAGCTGTGCGCATGAGTCGAAGCCTCCGCAGAAATCCCCGTGCGCTTCAGTCTTGGGGATGGCTGCGCGATACCCAATGGTACGAAGGCCTCACTGTGTTCAAAATACACTCGCGGTCGCGTATATCCCTAGGAAAGAATATATCTTGACAAGCATATACGTATGGAGGCATATTCGTACTCGTCATGATGGAAACCCTGCAAGCGCTGGCTGAGCCCCATCGTTTTCAAATCGTCGAACTGCTGCGGGACGGACCGCGGCGGGTCGGCGACATGGTCCATCGTCTGGGTCTGCGCCAGCCGCAAGTGTCAAAACATTTGCGCGTGCTCAGCAACGCTGGACTGGTGGACGTTCGCGTGGACGCGCAGCGCCGAATTTATGCGTTGCGTCCCGCACCGTTCGAGGAACTCGAAGTGTGGATTGAAAGATATCGGCGCATTGGGGAAGGCAATTTCCAGCGGCTGGATGGCGTGCTGCAAGAACTAAAAGCGAAGGAGGAAAAACGTGGACGCACAAAGCGCTAGAGCGCCAATGAAAAACAGCGGAACACTGAAAGTAACAACTCCCAGCGACCGGGAAGTTGCCATGACGCGCGTTTTCGATGCGCCGCGGCACCTGGTCTTCCAGGCCTGGACCGAGCCCGAGCTCCTCAAGCGCTGGCTGTGGGGGCCGGACGATTGGCGACTGGCGGTCTGCAAGATGAATCTGAAGCCGGGCGGGGGGCTGCGTTTTGTCTGGAGCCACCGCGACGGAAAAGACATGGGAATGAGCGGCGTTTTTCGCGAGATCGCGCCGCCCGACCGGCTGGTGTTCACCGAAATATGGGACGAAGACTGGACCGACGGCGAGACGCTGGTGACGATTCTATTTTCCGAGCACGCCGGCAAAACCACGCTCACGCAGACGGTGCTATATTCCTCCCGCCAGGCCCGTGACGCCGCGCTGAGAACCGGCATGGAACATGGCGCCGCCGTGAGTTACGATAGGCTCGCGGAGCTGCTGAAATCATGAAAATTGCAGTCTTGATCGCGCGCATCCTTGTGGGCCTGCTCTTCTTGGTGTTCGGACTGAACGGGTTCTTGAACTTCATTCCGGTCAGACAGCTGCCTTCGGGGCTAGCGGGCCAGTTCGTCACGGCGTTGTTGCAATCGCACTACGTGCAATTCGTCTGCGCGTTCGAAGTTGCCGGAGGCGCGCTGCTGCTGATCAACCGTTACGTGCCGCTCGGGCTCACCCTTCTTGGCCCGATCATCGTAAACATTCTGCTGTATCACCTGCTGCTGTACCACATGGGTCTGGGGCTTGCGATCGTGGTCGCGATTTTGTGGGGGCTCATCGCGTTTTATCACCGTCGGGCCTTCGCGGGCCTGTTCGTGCAGAAATCTCCGTGAAGCACAGTAGTTGCGACCGGTCTGACCGCGGCGTATCCTCGTTCACGCTTTCCGATAGGCCCACTTATCGCTATACTCCGCCGTCAAGAGCCGCGCAGCAGCTCGATTCTGTGAGCACACCGACATGGCTGAACAACAGCTTCGCCACCACTTTGGCGAGTATCTGGCGAAAGCCGAAGTGTTTGTTTATTCCCTCCTTGCCATCTTGCTTTTCCTAGCGGCGCTGGCGACGATTGCCAACGCTGGCAAAATGCTCTGGGAGTCGGTCGGCCACTGGACCATCGCCACCGATACACTGCTCGTGCTGGATCAGCTGCTCGTCGTCCTGATGATGGTCGAGATCATGCATACAGTGCGCATCTCCATTCACTCTCACATTCTGGTCACCGAGCCATTCCTGGTGGTGGGCTTGATTGCCTCGATTCGGCGCATGCTGGTGATTACCCTGGAAGCCGCTAGCCTCACAAAAAACGGAGCCTGGTCCACCGACGGTGCGAGCATATTTCGCGGCAGCATGATCGAGCTCGGCTTGTTGGGGCTGGTCATCCTTATTCTGGTGTTCTCGATTACGCTCTTGCGGCGGTACGCTCCGGAGCAAGAGTAGGCAGTCAGCCCAGCTGCGTCCGCATCCCTTAACTTTCTGGATTGCCTCCCCGCCGCGGCCAGCGCAAAGTGGTAAATCCGTAGTTGCGGGAGAGCGCCAAACCCATGCTATACTTTTTGGCCCGTCCCCCCTCGCGGACTTTTCGACCATGGAGGGCACGGCTAGCGGGCCGGATTTACACTTTTCAGGGCCCGGGAGGTGGGTTTATCGCAGAACGTGGTGGGACGCCTGGCCTGCGGGTCAACGAAAGAATTCGCGCTCGCGAAGTGCGCGTGGTGGACGAAGCTGGAAACCAGCTCGGCGTAATGACGCTGTTCGATGCCATGAAGGCCGCGCGCGATGCCGGCCTGGACGTGGTGGAAATCTCGCCCAACGCCGTGCCGCCGGTCTGCAAGCTGGTGGACTACGGCAAATTTCAGTACGAGGCTAGCAAGAAAGCGCACGAAGCCAAAAAACATCAGAAGAGTTCGCACATCAAGGAAGTGAAGTTCCGGCCTTCCACAGCCGAGCACGATTTTCAGGTTCGCAAGAATCAGATCATCCGCTTCCTCAGCGAAGGTTACAAAGTAAAGGCCATGATTTTCCATCGCGGCCGCGAAATGGCGCACCAGGACGTGGGCCGCAAGAAGATGGACCGTTTGCTGAAAGAAATTATGGATCACGTGCAGGTGGAGTTCGGTCCGCGCATGGAAGCGAACATCCTGCTCGCATTGCTTGCGCCGAAAAAGGGCGCAGGCTCAACGCCGGCCGCGCAACCCGCGCAGAAAAACGCGGAAGGTCAGGCGTAAAGAAATCGCCTACAAGAGGAAATCGTGAAGAAGAACAAGAAAATGAAAGCCAAGACGCACCGCGGCGCCGCCAAGCGCTTTAAGATTACTTCCACCGGCAAAGTGATGCGCTGGCGGTCGGGCAAGCGCCACCTGCTCGGCACCAAGAAGCCGCGCCGCATGCGCCGGCTTCTGAACAAGGTTCAGGTCAGCCCCGCGGACGTGAAGAACGTCCGCCTGGCATTGCCGTACGGCCTGTAGTTTCAGCTAGAATTTTTCGCGCCGGGCAGAGCGTAACGGGTGCCTGCCGGCCGGATGTTCCGCCCGCCTGCAGAAATGAAGGCTCGTGGTGGAGCGAATGCAGTCCCGCGAGACAAACCCGTCCTGCTACTCGTGCATTTCCGCGAGAGGCCGGGCCGCGTTTGTCTCCTCACTTGAATTGAATTTCCGAGCGCCTTCGAAACGCGCCACAGGAGAACAGCACCATGCCTCGAGTCAAACGTGGAACCAAACGCCGCGCCCGCCGCAAAAAGCTGCTGAAGCACGCCAAGGGATTTTTCCTTACCAAGGGCAAGCTGTACCGCTCGGCGAAGGAAGCGGTGAACCGCTCGCTGCGCTATACCTATCGCGACCGCCGCGTGCGCAAACGCGATTACCGCGCGCTGTGGATTCAGCGCATCGGAGCCGCCGCGCGCAACAACGGCACCACCTACAGCCAGTTGATTCACGCGCTGAAGGCCGGCGGAATTGATCTGGACCGCAAGATTTTGGCGGACATGGCCGTGCATGATGCGGATGGATTTGCCTCGCTGGTCGGCTCGGTGAAGCAACACTTCCCCAAGCCGGGAGTAGTGCAAACCGCGCGGCCCGCGGTTGTTCGCCACCACGAAGAAGGATAATTTCAGGCAATACGTGTAAGAATGGCGCCGGCAGGCGAATTTCCTAGCGCCGGCGTCGCGCCGGCAGATTTGCGTTCACGATGACGACGAACGATCCGACAACTCAAACTCTTGCGGAGCTAGGGATCTCGGGCTTAAGCGATATCGATTCGCTTTTGCATGAGTTCAAGAATCTCGACGACCGTTTCGAGCAAGATTGTACGGCCCTGCCCTCTGACCTGGCGGCTTGGACGGCTCTGCGCGACAAATGGCTGGGTCGGAAGTCTGGAATACTGACTCGAATCAAACAGAACTGGCTTGAGAAAACTGCGAACCGCGAGCTCAAGAAGCAGGTCGGTCAATCGTTTAACGAGCGGCGCCTTCACGTGACGGCAAAAATCGAGGAACTGCACGCGTCCCTGGACGCTGTCGTGGAACAGTCCGCGCTGGCTCGCGACAAAATCGATTTGTCACTTCCCGGCATCGAGCGCAGCATTGGCACGCGCCATCTGATCCGCCAGACCTACGACGAACTTCTACGCATCTTCAGCGCGATCGGCTTCAGCGTCGTCGCTGGACCGGAAATCGAAACGCCCTACTACAATTTCGAGGCGCTGAATATTCCGGAGCATCATCCCGCGCGCGATAATATGGACACTTTCTACATCGCGGGCGCGCGCGGCGGGCATCTGCTGCGCACGCACACTTCGCCGATGCAGATTCGCACCATGGAGAAGCAGAAGCCGCCGGTGCGCATCGTGGTCCCGGGAAAAGTTTATCGCCGCGATAATCCCGACGCGACGCACGGCTACATGTTCCATCAGATCGAAGGCCTGGCCGTGGATACGGACATCACTTTCTGCGATTTCAAGGGCACCGTGGATTATTTCGCGCGCGAATTCCTAGGCCCCAAGACAAAAACGCGCTTGCGGCCCAGCTATTTTCCGTTCACCGAGCCTTCCGCTGAAGTCGACGCCACCTGCCACGTTTGCGGCGGCTCGGGCTGCCGCGTGTGCAAACAGTCCGGCTGGATCGAACTTTTCGGCGCGGGCATGGTGAATCCCGCGGTGTACGGGTTTGTCGGCTACGATCCGGAAAAATATTCAGGATTTGCCTTCGGCATGGGCGTGGACCGCCTGGCGATGATGAAGTACGGCGTGACGGAAGTGCCGCTGCTGTTCCAGAACGATGTGCGCTTCCTGAAACAGTTTCCCTGATGCAGTCGGGGCGGCGAGGGTTTCGCTTCCTGCGCGTCAGGTGAACGGTTGGACTCGGCGAAAAAATGAAAGTGGTTTACAACTGGCTGAAAGAATTCGTGGACGTCACCGCGTCGCCCGCCGATCTGCGCGCGCGGCTTTCGCTCGCGGGTGTGGCCGTGGATTCCATCGCAGAAACCGCCGCCGGTCCCGTGCTCGATGCGGAAGTGACAGCGAATCGTCCGGATTGCCTGGGCCATCTGGGCATCGCGCGCGAAGTGGCTGCGATTTACCGCCTGCCGCTGAAGCCGCTCCATCCCAAGCTCAAAGAGACAGCCGAAAAGGCAGCGGATGCGACGCGTGTGGAAATCACGGCGCCGGATCTTTGCGGACGTTTCACGGCGCGCGTGTTGCGCGGCTTGAAAGTGCAGCCTTCGCCGGACTGGCTGTGCCAAGGCTTGGAAGCGATCGGCGAAAAATCCATCAACAACGTGGTGGACGTCACCAATTACGTAATGTTCGAGCTGGGCCACCCCCTGCATGCTTTCGATTTCGATAAATTGCAGGAACACCGCATCGTCGTTCGCCGCGCCCAGGGGGCGGAGGAAATCCGCACCCTTGATGGCGCGCAACGCACGCTTGCGAAAGACATGTGTGTGGTGGCGGATGCCGCACGCGCCGTGGGCATCGGCGGCGTGATGGGCGGCGCCGAAACCGAAATCAGTTTCAGCACACGCAACGTCCTGCTCGAGTGCGCCTGGTTCGATCCCATTTCCATTCGCCGCACTTCCAAAGCTCTGGGCCTGCGCTCCGAGGCGTCCTACCGCTTTGAACGCGGCGCCGACCCGGAAATGGCGGAGCTGGCTTCGCGGCGCGCTGCCGAACTGATTCAAAAAGTCGCCGGCGGCGAACTGCTGGCGGGCGTCGTCGACCTCTACCCGCAGCGCGCGCTGGAAAAGAAAATCGAGTTGTCGCGCAAGGAGTTGCTGCGCGTGATGGGCGCGGACGTTCCGGACCGCGACATCGAAGCGATTCTTGGCGCGCTGGGTTTTCATCCCATGCGCGTCGATGACAATCGCGGCAGTGACGGCTCGATCGCCGCCGTGTGGGAATGCCGGGGGGTTTCCTGGCGGCAGGATGTGACGCGCGGGATTGATCTGATCGAAGAAGTAGCGCGGCACTACGGCTATGACAAATTTCCTCCGCGGCTGCCGCCTGCAAAACTTCCGGCGCATCGTTTGCCGCACGCCGAGGCGCAGGACCGTTTGCGCGAGCGCATCGTGGCGCTGGGCTACCAGGAAATTGTGGAAATCCCGATCGTGGATACCGAGCGCAACGAACTTTTCCGGCCGGAGAATCTGGCGCCCGCGGTGATCGGCAATCCCCTGGCCGAAGATGCGTCGGTAATGCGTTCCAGCGGCACCGTCGGCATGTTGCGCGCGATCGAGTGGAACCTGAATCACGGCCAGCGCAATTTGCGGCTCTTTGAGATTGGCAAGACCTACCAGCTGCGCAATGGCGAGCCCGTCGAAACGCAAGTGCTTACGCTCGGCACCACCGGCATGGCCCAGGAAAAAACAATTTACGAAGCCGCGCGCGAATTCGGCTTCGCGGATCTGAAGGGCGATCTGGATCGCATCGGCGTGCTGGCCGGCGGATTCGCTTGGCAGCCGGGGGGAGCTCGTTGGCTCGACGCTTCGCGTAGCGGGCAGCTTGCGCTCCGCCGGGAAGGCGCCAAAGCCGCTGGGCTTGCTGATTCGGCTGGCGCTAAGGGTTCGGTCATCCTGGATCTTCAAGCGGGAGAGGTCTTCGGGATGGCGGGTAAACTCGCCCGGCGCATCGCGGACCTATACAAGTTCCGTCAGGACGTCTTCGTGGCGGAAATGAAGTTCGAGCCGCTGCTTACCGGCGTCGAAGCAGCGGACGCGGCGCGCCGGTTCAAACCGTTGCCGCGATTCCCCGCGGTCGAGCGTGATTTCTCCCTGATACTTGCGGATGGAGTTGCGTTCTTGCAAGTCGAACAGGCCATCCGGTCTCTGGGAATAGCCGAAATCGAAAGCATCGAAGCCGCCGACTTGTTTCACGGTGGGCAAGTACCGCCCGGAAAGTTCTCCTTAATGATCCGCGTGAAATTCCAAAGCGCGGACGCCACGTTCACCGACGCGCAGCTCAACGATTTCTGGGCGCGCATCGTCGCCGCGCTGCAGGAAAAACTCGGCGCCACCCTCCGCGCGAATTGACCGGGCGAACCGCCCGTGAGCAGCTGTGGCGCTCTCTGAGTAATCGCTGAGGAGAACGATGCCGATGACGCAACGCGATTTCTTGCGCGAACTCGGGATCACCCGCCCGATCATCCAGGCGCCGATGGCGGGTGGGCCGGCGACTCCGGAACTTGTCGCGGCCGTTTCCAGCGCCGGCGGCCTGGGCTCGCTCGGTTCCGCCTACAGTACGCCCGAACAAATTACTTCGGATATTATTAAGGTCCGCGCCCTCACAGACAAACCTTTCAACGTGAATCTTTTCGCGGGTGGATATGCGCCCGAAACGCCCGTTGATGCAAGTCCCATGCTCGCGCTGCTCGCTGAAATTCACCAAGCGCTCGACTTGCTTCCACCGACGCTGCCTGCATGGCCGAAAAATCCTTTTGCAGAACAATTGCAGGCCATCCTGGAAGCGCGACCGGCCGTTTTCAGTTTCACTCTGGGAATCCCTGAGCCCCACGCGATCGCGCGCCTCAAAGAGGCGGGGATCGCAATCTTCGGCACAGCTACCACCCTCCAAGAAGGAAAAATGTTGCAGGCAAGCGGCGTCACAGCCATCGTGGCACAGGGGGCAGAAGCTGGCTCGCATCGCGGAACCTTTGCCGGCCCCTTCGAGAACGCGATGGTTCCGACTCTGGAACTGGTGCGATCGCTCCGCGCAACCATAGCTACGCCAATCATCGCTTCCGGCGGCTTGATGGACGGACGAGACATCGCGCAAGCCTTCGCGCGCGGCGCCACGGCCGCCCAGCTCGGCACGGCTTTTCTCACCTGTCCCGAAGCCGGAACGCCTGAGGCTTACAGACGCGCCATTCTCGCAGCCCGCGCCGACACCACTGTGATCACGCGAGCGTTTTCCGGCCGCCCCGCGCGCGGGCTTTGGAATACGTTCATCTCCAAACTCGACGGCCGAGAAAAAATAATCCTGCCGTTCCCGCTGCAGAACGCTCTAACCCGACCCATGCGTACGGCTGCGGCGAAGCTGGGGGAATCTGGCTATCTCTCCCTGTTCGTCGGCCAAGGCGTGACGCGAGCGCGCGCCCTGCCAGCCGCGGAACTCATCGAGCGCCTCGTCGCGGAAATGCAGCAAGCGAGCGCGGCTTGCTGACGGTAAGCGCCGCAAAAACGTCGGCCGATGGACACAAGCCGGTTGCGCCCGCCAACGGAATGGCCGACAATAACCTTGGCCGAGCGAGGGAGTGCACCGTGAAAATCGAAATTTACGATCAGAGCTACAACGTGAATGCGGAAGACAACGAGGAATATCTGAAGGAACTGGCGGCCTATGTGGACGCCAAGATGCGCTCGGTCGCCGAAGCCACGCATATGGTTGATTCGCTGAAGGTCGCGGTGCTGGCCGCGCTGAATATTGCCGACGAATCCTTCACGCTGCGCAAACGCCAGCAGGAGATCGACGGCCCGCTGCGCAAGCGCGTGGAAAAATGCGTGTCCATGGTGGAAAAGGCGCTCGAACAGACGAATTAGCGCTGCAAAACCCCCCTCACGCCGGTTCCAGAACGTATCAGCCGCTCGACCTTCCGATTTCCAGTGCTCCTGACACAACCTGTTAGCATCTGTCAGCCATCTCCGTATATGATAGGTGCTAGGGCTGCGCCGGCCTTCATCCCGTGCATAAACGCAGATCAGTTCGGTATCTCGCGGTTCCCGTAGCGCTTCTTGCGCTGCTGGTGCTCGTGATGGTCTTAGGCAGCGTTTCCCACCACCATGCCGGCCCCGACGCAAATTGCTCGATCTGCCATCTGAGTCACCAGCCGATCGACCATCCGCAACCGAACCATCGCGCCCCATCGTTGGCCCAGGTGGGTGTGCAAGTCGAACTCCAGGAATCAGGATTTGCGCCCTCACCGGTCGCACCTCGCCTTCCAGCACGCGCTCCACCCGCCGTATAACCTCGATTTGAACCTGTGCCGCTACCGGCACGGCGATCCCACTACTTTTTTTTCTTTAGAGGTTGAAGACTATGCCCGCTAAAACCGTGCCATTCGCCATCCCTGCACTCCTGGTGTGTTTTGCATCCGCGACCGCCGCGCAGACGTCACCGCCGCCTGCCCCGCCGCAGAATACCGTGCCGCAGACTGCGCCGCAAAATACTCCGTCAGGCCAGCAGCACGGCGCCGTGCGCATCAGCATGGACCAGGCCATTCAGATGGCGCTCGAACACAATCACAATTTGAAAGCGGCGCGCACCACCATCCTGCAGGACCAGGCGCTGGAAATTACCGCAAACCTGCGGCCCAATCCCGTGTTCACGGCGGACGCGCAATTCATTCCAATTTTTCAGCCCAACCAGTTCACCGCGGACTACATCGATGAAACCGCGCAATTCGATCTGGGCATCGCCTATCTGTTCGAACGCGGCAGAAAGCGCCAGCACCGCCTGCAGGCCGCGCAAGACGTCACCGCACAGGCCAAATCGCAGGTCACCGACAACGAGCGCACCCTCACTTTCAACGTAGCCTCGCAATTCGTGAGCGTGCAACTCGCCGAATCCACGCTCGATCTGGCGTTGCAAGACAGCAAGAGTTTTCAAAACACCGTGGACATCAGCCAGGCCCGCTACAACGCCGGCGACATCAGCGAAGGCGATTTTCTGAAGATCAAGCTGCAGTTGCTGCAATTCCAGCAAGATGTTGCCCAAGCCCAGCTGGCCAAAGTGCAAGCGTTGGTGGGTTTGCGGCAGTTTCTGGGCTACGAAACCGTTCCCGAGGATTTCGACGTTAGCAGCGACTTCGACTACACACCGGTGCAGATGAAACTGGAAGACCTGCAATCCAAAGCGCTCCAGAATCGCCCGGATTTTCGCGCCGCGCAGCAAGGCGTGATCGGGGCCAAAAGCCAGTACGAACTGGCTAAAGCCAACGGCAAAGTGGACGTCACCGGCACCGCGAATTACGACCATGTGAGCGACACCAATACAGCTTCCTTCTTCGGCAGCTTCCAGATTCCCATCTTCAACCGCAACCAGGGCGAAATCGCGCGCACCAATTACGTGATCAATCAGGCGCAAGAACAAGAGCTCGCCGCCAGCGATCAGGTGATGAGCGACGTGCTCACCGCTTACGAAGGCGTGCGCGAAAACGATCTGGTGGTTACGCAATATCGCGGCGGATATCTGGATGCGGCGCAGAAGTCTCGCGACATCACCGAGTATTCCTACAAGCGCGGCGCAGCCAGCCTGCTCGATTATCTGGACGCCGAGCGCAGCTATCGCGCCGTGCAACTTTCCTACCGGCAATCGCTCGCCGCCTATCTCACCGCGGTCGAGCAATTGCGCGAAGCCGTGGGAACCAGGAGCCTGCCATGAGCGCCCCGTTTTTCCGATGCGGCTCCAGATCTCTATTAACGCGTGCGAGCTTCTGCGCCCTCGCGGCTGTCACGGCCGCTGCCTGGGTTGCGGGCTGCAGCTCCGACGAACGCGCGAACCAAATGACTTCCTACAGCGCCAAAGAATCGAAGAGCGAAACGCCCGAGCTGTTTACGATTCCGCCGAACCAGATGTCGCACGTGCAGGTGGTAACCGTCGAGCCGGTGAAACTTCCGCGCGTCCTGCGCCTTACCGGCGCCGTATCTTACAATGCGTTTAACACCGTGCCGGTGATCACTCAGGTCGGCGGTCCGGTCAGCCGGATCCTGGTCGTGCCGGGCGAGCGCGTGAAGAAAGGCCAATCGCTTTTGGAAGTGAGCAGCCCGGATTACTCGCTGCTCTATGCGGCCTACCTGAAAGCGCGCGACACCTTTCGCGTAGCGGATAAAAATTACGCGCGCGCTCAGGATTTGTACCAGCACCACGCCATCGCCGAGCGCGATTTGCTGCAGGCGGAATCCGATCGCATTCAAGCGCAGGCGGATTTGAACGCAGCGCTGCTGGGACTGAAGATTCTGGGAATCGCAAAGCCAGAAGATCTGGAAAAGGCGCCGTCATCGGCGGAAATCCCGCTGCTTGCGCCCATCGGCGGAGAGGTTGTCGAGCGCGACGTCGCTCCCGGCCAGTTATTACAAGCCGGCGCGACTCAGGCCTTCATTATTTCGGATATGAGCTCGGTGTGGGTGCTGGCCAATGTGTATCAGGGCGACATGGCCGCCGTGCACGTCGGCGACCAGGTCACGGTGCAGACCGATTCCTATCCCGACAAATTCCAGGGCAAGATTTCGTTCATGTCGCCCGCGCTCGATCCCACGACGCGCACGCTGCAGGCGCGCATCGTGGTGGAAAATCCCGGCGAAAAACTGAAGAACAACATGTACGTAACGGCCACGGTGAATGCCGGCGTGGCACAGAACGCCATCGCCGTGCCGGATGCTTCCGTGCTGCGTGACGACGAAAATCAGCCGTTCGTATACGTAGCCACGGGCTCCAATCAGTTCGGCCGCCGCGCCGTGGAAATCGGCCAAAGCGAATCCGGAAAGACGCAAATTCTGAAAGGCTTGAATTCCGGCGACAAAGTCGTCGGCGATGGCAGCTTGTTCCTGCAGTTCGCCAATTCGTTTCAGCACTAGGGCGGCCGATTTCTCATGATTCATCGCTTCGTACAATTCGCGCTGCAACAGCGGTTCCTGGTGCTGATGCTGGTGCTGTTCATCGCCATCGGCGGCGCGGTTTCTTTTCAGCGCATGCCGGTGGACGCCTACCCGGATCTCTCACCGCCGATGGTGGAAGTCATCACGCAGTGGCCGGGGCACGCCGCGGAAGAAGTCGAGCGTTTGGTGACGCTGCCCACCGAAGTGGAAATGAACGGCGTGCCCAAGATGGAAATTCAGCGCTCCATCTCGCTGTACGGCCTGTCGGATGTGATTCTCACCTTCGATGAGGACACCGACGATTATTTTGCGCGCCAGGTCGTCTTTCAACGGCTCAGCGAAGTCAGCTATCCCAGCGGCGTCACTCCAGGGCTTGCGCCGCTTTCCAGCCCTTCGGGCCTGGTTTACCGCTACGTATTGCAAAGTCCCGATCGCACGCCGCAGGAACTAAAAACTTTCGAAGATTGGGTGATCGAGCGCGAGTACAAGCAAGTGCGCGGCGTCGCCGATGACTCCGGCTTCGGCGGCACGGTGATGCAATACCAGGTGCTGCTCGATCCCGCGCGGCTCTACGGCTATCACATCACCGTGCCGCAAATTATTCAGCAGCTTTCCGTGAACAACGCCAACACGGGCGGCGGATTTTATCCTCAGGGCGGCCAATTTTATTACGTGCGCGGCCTGGGCCTGATCAAGGACGTGCAGGACATCGGCAGCGTGATCATTGGCTCGCAGAATGGCGTTCCGGTGCGCATCCGCGATGTCGGCGAAGTCACCATCGGGCACGCGCCGCGCCTGGGCCAGTTCGGATTCAACAAGAACGACGATGCCGTCGAAGGCGTCATCATGATGCTGCGCGGGGACCAGACGCAGAACGTCCTGCAAGGCGTCGAAGCCAAAACCAAACAACTGAATGAGCACATTCTGCCGCCGGACGTGAAAGTCCTGCCTTACTACGACCGCAGCGACCTGGTGCGTTTGACGATTGATACCGTGGAAAAAAACATGCTGATCGGGATGACGCTGGTCCTGATCGTGCTGATTTTCTTTCTGGTAAACGTGCGCGCCGCCGTCATCGTCGCGCTCACGATTCCGGTCGCGCTGCTGTTCTCTTTTATTTTTCTGCACGCGCGCGGCGTCGCGGCGAACCTGCTCTCTATCGGCGCGATCGATTTCGGCATCATCATTGATGGCACGCTGGTGATGGTGGAAAACATCTATCGCGAGCTGGGCCTGCGCGAAGGGCAGAAATACGAATTGCACGAAGTGATTCTGGCTGCTGCCCGGGACGTGGACCGCCCCATTTTTTATTCCGTCGCCATCATCATCGCGGGCTACATCCCCATCTATGCGCTCACCGGCCCGTCGGGAAAATTGTTTCACCCCATGGCGGACACCATGTCCATCGCGCTGATCGGCGCGCTGATTCTCACCCTTACCTTCGTGCCGGTGATGTGCTCGTACTGGTTCAAGAAAGGCATCCGCGAACCACGCAACAAGCCCTTTGAATGGATCAAGCAGGAATATGGTTCGGAACTGAAGTGGTGCCTGGAGCGTCCCTGGCTGACCATGCTGGTGGCCACCTTAATTTTTGGCGTCAGTCTTTTCCTGGTCCCTTTTATCGGCGGCGAGTTCATGCCGCACCTGGATGAAGGCGCGCTGTGGGTCCGCGCTACCATGCCCTACACGATTTCCTACGAAGAGGCCGCCAAGATCGCGCCGCAGATTCGCACCATCCTCGCGAAGTATTCCATGGTAACCGACGTCGGCTCCGAGCTCGGGCGTCCCGATGACGGCACCGATCCCACCGGCTTTTTCAATTGCGAATTTTACGTGGGGCTGAAACCGTACGACGACGCCATCTGGAAATCAGGAAATATTCGCAGCAAGGCAGAACTGATCGAGGACCTGCAAAAGCAGCTCACCGCGTTTCCCGGAATTATTTTCAATTACACCCAGCCCGCCGAAGATGCCGTGGACGAAGCGCTCACCGGCCTGAAAAGCGCGCTGGCGGTAAAGGTGTATGGCGCGGACCTGAACGTCCTGCAGGAAAAGGCGCTCGAGATCAAGCGGCGACTTTCGCAGATCCGCGGCTTTACCGAGCTGACCGTCGTGCGCGAATTGGGCCAGCCCAGCCTGATCGTGCAAGTGGATCGCGACAAAATTGCGCGCTACGGCATCAACGTTGCCGATGTGGAAGCCGTGGTGCAGGCAGCGGTGGGCGGGCAGGCCGCGACGCAAGTGATTCAGGGCGAAAAATTGTTCGATCTGGTCGTGCGTATGAGGCCGGAGTTCCGCGAGAACGCGCAGCAGATCGCCAACTTGCTGGTCGGCACGCCCACCGGCCAGCAGATTCCCCTCAGCGAACTTGCGGACATACGCGAAGGCAACGGCGCATCTTTCATTTATCGCGAAAATAATTCGCGTTACATCGGCGTGCAGTACAGCATCGAAGGCCGCGACCTCTCGGGAGCGGTTGCGGAAGGCAAGCGCGCCATCGCGGACGTGGATAAATCCTTGCCGGCGGGGTACCGCCTGGCGTGGGGCGGCGAATACAGCGAATTCATCAACGCCATGAGCCAGGTTTCAATCGTCGCGCCGCTCACCGTGCTGCTCATCTTCATGATTCTTTTCGCGCTCTACGGCAACTTGAAGTTTCCGGTCACCGTGGTTCTGAGCGTGATTTTGACCGAGCCGGTGGGAGCGTTGCTGGCGCTGAAGCTGACGCACACGCCGTTCAGCGTGTCGTCGCTGCTCGGGCTGCTGGTGCTGATGGGCGTCTCGGTGGAAACCGCGGTCATTGATGTTTCCTACATCAATAAGCTCCGGCTCGAGGGCTTCGACATCGAAAAGGCCACCTATGACGCGTCGCTGGTTCGTTTCCGTCCGATCATGATGACGGCCTTGGTCGCGTGCCTGGGATTGCTACCAGCGGCGCTTTCGACGGGCATTGGTTCCGATTCGCAGAAGCCCTTCGCGATTGTGATTGTGGCCGGGCTGGTTTCGCGCCTGCTCCTGGGGCGCATCGTCAGCCCTGTGCTGTATAAAATGGTGGCGCGCGAAGGCGACGTTTTGCAGGTCTGAAACCGCGCGCCTCAGCTCGGCTCGCGCGCAATGGCCCGACCCTTGCTGTTGCGCGATCCGTACCAGATGGGCTGCGACCTTTTGAGTCCAGGCCGCATCAGAGCTACGATAGTTGCCAGGGAGACCCTGGGAATTTAAGCGATGCCTAAGCGAATCGCCCTACGACTGCTGGCGGTGGCCCTGGTTCTTTCCGTGGGCCTGTTTGCCATGCAGGCTGCCGGGCACTGGCATGGGCACTCCTCCGACGAACAGCATTGCCAGGTCTGCCACACGGGCCACGTCGCCGTAGCGCAGCCCGCGGTGCAAATAGAAACGCAGTCGCCGGTCACGGTCGCTCGCTTTGCGGTCAGCCAAGATCAGAAACTCAGCCTCGACCCGGTTTGCAGTAACAAGATCCCCCGCGCGCCTCCTGTTTAATTCCTCACCCCAAAAATTCGTAATCTCATAACGCGTGCCGTCGTCATGGCGGCAGGCGCCTGATTCCATTTTTACCTTTCATTTCATCCGCGGCCGGCGCTGCGCAGCGCACGGGCTGCCATTCATAAAGGGAGATCCATTCATGAGCGTCGTAAAATCATTTTTGGGAGCATTGTTTTTGCTGTTCGTCGCGGTTGCGGCCGCATCCACCGCCTCCGCGCAGACCGGAAACTCGGCGAACGTCACCGGAAGCGTGACGGATCCTTCGGGCGGCGTCGTTGCCGGCGCCAGCGTCAGCATTCACAACCCGGTAAGCGGGCTGGAGCGCACCACCACCACCGACGCGTCCGGGAATTTCAGCTTCGCCAACGTGCCGTTCAATCCCTATCACTTGGCGGTCAGCGCCGCGGGCTTTGGCGCCTACGCGCAGGATATTGACGTCCGTTCCTCGGTGCCTCTGGCGCTCAAGATCGGGCTGACCATCGCCGGCAGTTCCAGTACAGTGACCGTTGAAGGCGGTGGCGATTTGCTCGAGAACGAGCCTACATTTCACACCGACGTGGACCGCGCCCTGTTCGACAAGCTGCCGCTCGAGAGCGCGTCCTCGTCGCTGAGTTCCCTGGTCACGCTCTCGACTCCAGGGGTCGCCGCCGATTCCAACGGTTTGTTCCACGGGCTCGGTGACCACGCGGAAAATTCCTTCTCGGTTGACGGCCAGCCCATCACCGATCAGCAGAGCAAAGTGTTCTCGAACCAGGTCCCGCTCGACTCGGTGCAATCGCTGGAAGTGATTTCCGGCGCGCCGCCCGCGGAATTCGGGGACAAGACCAGCCTGGTCATCAAAGTCACCACGCGCTCCGGCCAGGGCGTCACCACTCCTCACGGCAGCGTCACCGCATCCTACGGCGCGTTCGGCACCGCCAACGCTGGCTTCGATCTCGCCTACGGCGGCGAAAAATGGGGGAATTTCATCGCCGCCAGCGGCCTGGACAGCGGCCGCTTTCTTGACGGCCCGGAATTCACCGTGATGCACGACAAAGGCAACGAGGAAAACATTTTCGACCGCGTGGATTATCAGCTGAGCGCCGCGGATTCCATTCATCTGAATCTGAGCTACACGCGTTCCTGGTTCCAGACGCCCAATTCGTTCGACGGGCAGTTTGCCTCGCCCTGGTTTGGCGTGGTCGTCGCGAGCGGCGGCCTCGGTCCCAACGGTGTTCCCGTCGGGCCCACCGATCAGCGCTCCAAGATCGGCACCTACAACATCGCGCCCACGTGGACGCGCTTGATCAATTCCTCGACGGTCCTCACTTTCGGTGCGTTCGTTCGCCGCGACCAGTTCAATTACTACGGCAGCGACAATCCCTTCGCTGACCTCGGTCCCTCGAACCTGCAGCAGGAAGCTGCCAGCCAATACCGCACGCTCACCAACGCCGGCCTGCATTCCGAACTTTCCATCTCCAAAGGCAATCACAACATCAAGGCCGGAATCAGCTACGAACAAACGTTCCTAACCGAGCGCGACACTTTCGGCATCGTGGACCCCACACTGAATGCCGTCTGCCTCAATGCCGACGGATCCCCGGACACCAATCCAGCGATTACTTCGCAGACGCAATGCACCGGCGCGCTCGCGCCCAACCTTGGCCAAGGGTCCGTCGGTGCGTTTGTTCCCATCCTCGGTTGCATTGATTTGACCCGGACCGCGCCGCTGCCGGCTAGCGATGGCTGTTCCGCTGGGCAGACCAGCAGCGCTGAGTTTCTTTTTCCGGGCCATACGGATGTGAAACAGCTCGCGATGTACGTGCAGGATTCGATTACGCTGAAGAATTGGACGTTCAACCTCGGTGTCCGTGGCGACATCTATGAAGGCCTCTCGCACGGCACGCAAGCCGAGCCGCGCCTCGGCGTTGCCTACAACGTGAAGCAGACCAACACGGTGCTGCGCGTTTCCTACGCGCGCACTCTGGAAACTCCATTCAACGAAAACCTGGTGCTCTCTAGCCTCGGCTGCCTGAACCCCGTCGTCGGCGCTCTGTTCGCGGCCGAGAACGAAGGCTGCACATCGGGCACCGCCACTCCTCTTGCTCCCGGCATTCGCAACGAATTTCACGCCGGCCTGCAACAAGCCTTCGGAAAATATTTGGTCATCGACGGCGAGTACATCTGGAAGTACACGCACAACGGCTACGACTTCAGTATCCTGGGCGCTACGCCGATTACTTTCCCCATCGAGTGGAACAATTCGAAAATTCCCGGCTACGCCATCCGCGCCAATGTCCCGAATTTCCACGGCCTCACGGCGCTCGTCGTGATGTCCAGCGTCGCCGCGCGCTTCTTCACTCCGCAAATCGGCGGTGTGGGCGCGGTTCCGATCGTAGCGGGAAGTTTTACGCCCTTCCGCATTGACCACGACGAACACTTCAATGAAACCACTCACCTGCAATATCAGCCGAAGAAGTTGTGGCCCTGGATTGGTTTTAACTGGCGCTATGATAGCGGTCTGGTTGCCGGTCCCGTCCCCTGCGAAGGCGGCAATTGCGCCGGGGCGCAGGTCCCGGGATTTGTGGACGTCTCCGGCCTCTCGCCCGATCAGCAGTTTCAGGCGGGGCTATCCTGCGCGGGCGTTTTCGCGACTCCGCCCAGTCCAGCGAATCCCACCGGCACGCCCATCATCGCCTCCGGCTTGTGCCCCGCCTCGCAATACAATTCGAAGTTCCTGCAGATTCCCGCGCCCGGAACCGAGAACGACGACCACAATCCGCCGCGTGTCGCTTCCCGCAACCTGTTCGATCTGGCTGTCGGCGATGACAATCTGTTCCGCGGCGACCGTTACAAGTGGAGTCTGCGCTTGACCGCGATCAACATCGGCAATAAAGAAGCGGTTTACAATTTCCTGTCCACTTTCAGCGGCACGCACTACGTCACGCCGCGAGCGTTAACCGCGGAGGTTGGCTTCCACTTTTAGCAGAAGCGGAGCCGAGGGATCCGCTTTGGCGCAAGTCCATGCGGACGGTGGGAGCGCGGGCGGTCGAGCCCGCGCTCCCGTCGCCGCGGCCGGCGAATTTCCACAATCGGGCGGCGGATTGTAACCAAATTCTTACAAAACTCCAGTTGACACCCATTTACAACTGACCTACACTCCCTTTCCAGTTGATAATGGTTTGCAACTAGGAGACCCATGTTTGGCGCTCGTTTCTGGTCTTTCGGCCGCACCCTCTTGCTTCTCGCGGCTCTGTTCATTCTGGCCTTGGCCGCACGCGCTGGCGTCGGCGGCCGCATTTCCGGCACCGTGAAGGACGCCAGCGGCGCCGTCGTTGCCAAAGCAACCGTCTCCATCACGAATTCAGACACCGGCGTGCGCCAGGCGCTCACTTCGGACGACAACGGCGCCTATTCCTTCCTGAACGTCCCAGTCGGCCGCTACCTTCTGGAAGTATCGGCCGACGGCTTCCGCCCTTATCAACGTACGGGAATCACAATCGATGCCAACAGCGCACTCACGATGGACGCAGTCCTTGAAGTCGGCGGCAGGTCCGATGCCGTCACCGTGATTGATAACCAGCTGCATGTGGACATCGCCAGCACGCAAATCGGCGAGGTCATCACCGCCGCGCAGATGACGGCCGTGCCGCTCGATGGCCGCAGCTATACCGATTTGCTCGCGCTGCAGCCGGGAGTCGCGCCTGTGACCTCCATCACGCCCGACACCGTGCAGGACGTCGGCGCCAGCGCGCTTTCGCCCTCCGGCGATCTGAATCCGGGAACCATTTCAATCAACGGACAACGCGAATTTGCCAACGCCTTCATCGTCAACGGCAGCGACGTGGAAGAGGACGTCAACATGGGCGCGGCAATCGTTCCCAATCTGGATTCCATCGCCGAATTTCGCATTCTCACCAGCAACTTTGACGCCGAGTACGGCGAATTCAGCGGTGGCCAAATTAACGTCGTCACCAAGTCCGGCACCAACGCCTTTCATGGCGATCTTTTCGAATTCCTGCGCAACACCAATCTGGATGCGCGCAACTTCTTTTCTCCCACGCGCGGAGCCTTCGACCAAAATCAGTTTGGCGGCACCGTCGGCGGCCCCATCCGCAAGAACAAAATTTTCTTCTTCGCCGATTATCAAGGCACGCGTTCGACCCAGGGCGTGGACACCGGCCAGATTCCCGTGCCGTCGGTGCAGGATCGCACCGCGGGCAACTTCTCCGATCTGCTGTTGAATTCCAGCGGCTTTAGCCCGCTCGGTTTCTGCGGCGTCGCCGGCACCACTGAGATCCCCTGCGTTGTCAGCGGCCCGAACATCGCGACAACTCTTTCCAGCAAATTGGGATACACCGTCCGGCCCGGCGAGCCTTACTACTTTAGCGGTCCTACGCAGCAGCATCCCACGGGCGGACCCTGCACCACCCATAATCCGGCAACCGGCTGCGTCTTTCCGAACGCCACCGTTCCGACCACCGCCTGGATTGCTCCAGGCACCAACCTGCTGCAATACATTCCCGAGCCCAACAACTCCAACGGCACGTTTTCCACTTCGGCCTTCAACCAAACTTTGCGCGACGACAAGGGCGCCTTCCGCCTCGACGCCAATACGCATTACGGCCTTTTCTCCGCCTACTATTTTCTCGACGACTGGTCGCAGAACAATCCCTACCCGGTCGCGCAAGGCGGCGCAAATGTCCCCGGCTTCAACGCTCTCTACACCGGGCGCGCGCAATTGCTGGACTTGGGCTTCACCAAAACTCTGGGCGCATCCGCCGCGAACGAATTCCACTTCAGCTTCTTGCGCAATGCCAACGACCTGGGCAAACCGGTCGGTGGAGTGGGGGTCAGCCTGGCCTCCCAGGGGTTTGAGGTGGGTCCGGGAACTCCCGGAATCGTGCCGCTGTCTCCCAAAACCGAAGGCGTCGAGAGCGTTGGATTCAACAGCTACACGATCGGCACCAATACGAATGAGCTGAATCAGGTTGAAAACACGTTCCAGTGGCTCGACAATTTTTCCAAGGTGATCGGCACGCACACGCTGAAATTCGGCGCAGAAGCCCACTACGATCAAGTGAACGTCAACGCCATCGCGCAATTCAACGGTAGCTTCCTGTTCTTCGGAACCGAGACGGGCCTGGACTTCGCCGATTTTCTGCTGGGAGTTCCCAGCCAGTACAACCAAAGCCAGCTGCAGCCTTTTTACGGCCGCAACAAGTACGTCGGCCTTTACGGGCAGGATAGCTGGCGCATCAACAGCAGCCTCACGCTGAATTACGGCCTGCGCTGGGACCGCATCGAGCCTTGGTATGAGAAGTACAACCAGATCGCCACATTCATTCCCGGCGAACAGTCGCTCGTCTTTCCCGGCGCTCCCGCCGGCATCCTCTATCCCACCGATCCCGGTGTATCGCGCACGCTGGGGCCTCCGGGCAATCGCGATTTTGCGCCGCGCATCGGCCTGGCGTACTCACCCAATGTTTCCGGCGATGGCCTGCTTGCGAAAATTCTCGGCGGCCCGGGCAAGACCAGCATCCGCGCCAGCTACGGAATGTTCTACACCGCGATCGAAGCTCTCACCATCGGCGTAATGAGCGCCAACGCCCCCTATGGCACCACCTACACCAGCCCCGCGCCGCCGCTCTTTGCGACGCCCTTTGTCACCGCGGCCAGCGGCCAGAATCTGGGCCAGACCTTTCCGGTGACCCTGGCTGCGCTCAATTCCAGCGCGAAAAATCCCGACACTAGCATCGATTGGTCACAGTTTGAGCCGATCACCGGCCTGCCCAACTACCTGACTAGCAATCGCATTCCTTACACCGAAGAATACATGCTCTCGCTGCAGCGCGGCTTGGGTAACAACACCGTCGTCAGCGTGAATTATGTCGGCACGCAGGGGCACCGCCTTCTGGTGCTCGAAGAAGCAAACCCGGGCGATCCTGCGCTCTGCCTGTTCTTGAGCAATCCCGCGAATCTCGCTCCCGGACAGACTCCCTGCGGCCCGTTCGGTGAAGACACGCAGTACACCACCTCCACCGGCCAGGTTTTCAACGGCACGCGCGGGCCGCTCGGCTCGAATTTCGGCAGCAACGCTAATCAGACGACGATCGGCAACTCCAATTACAACGCGTTGCAAGTCACTCTGCGCCACACCACCCGGCGCCTGACCGTGCTCGCCGGTTACACCTTCAGCAAATCCGAGGACCAATCGTCAAACCTGGGCGAAGCGGTCAATCCGCTCGACCCCGCGCTCAGCAAAGCGCTGTCCTCCTTCGATGTGAAGCACAATTTCGTCGTCAGCTACAACTACCAGCTACCCATCGAGCAGCTCTTGCGCGCATCGAACGGCTGGACGCGCGGCTGGGAACTGTCCGGGATCACCCACTTCAGCAGCGGTCTTCCGGTCCCCCTGGTGAATTTCGGCGACAATTCACTGCTCGGCTCCGAACCGAATGGCATCAATAACTTTGGCGTGGATGAGCCGGACTACACCGGCGCTGCTCTCAACCTGAATTCCAATCCTCGCAACGGGCAGCCCTATTTCAATACCGCTGCGTTCACCGAGAACGCCCTGGGTACGCCCGGCACCGCCAAGCGCCGCTTCTTCTACGGGCCAGGAATGAACAACTACGACTTGGCGCTGCTGAAGAACGTGCGGCTCAGCGAAGCCAAGTCTCTTCAGTTCCGCCTGGAAGCGTTCAACGCCTTCAACCACGCGCAGTTTTTCGGGCCGCAAGCGGTGGACGGAAATATTGACAGCTCCACGTTTGGGGATGTGATTGGCGCGACTTCGCCGCGCCTGGTGCAGCTGGGATTCAAGTTCTTGTTCTAACGGCTGCCTTTGATTTTCTAGCCTTTTTCATTCGGACCGCAGGCCGCGCCTGCGCTCGCATGGCTCGCTGCGCCGATAATTCCTGCTACAATACTTCGTGGAACCGGCCTGCGACGCAGGTGACGTCGCGATGGTCTTTTGAACCAACACTGGATCCCAGGGAGTCCGCGTCGTCCTGCCCTTGTGCACGTCCATCGGTTTCGGCCGGTGGATAGCCTGAAAGCAGGCGCAGGGCACCCACCTATTCGTGGGGTTCAGGACCTAGCAACGCACGGCGAAGTGGACCGCTCCACATCAAAACGCTGCAGATTCGAAGTTCGAAATGAGAAACCCCCAGAATGAAGATTCTCTTTATCGGAGATATTGTCGGCTCACCCGGACGCAAGATCGTCCATGACCGCCTCGCGGATATCATCACGCAACGCTCTATAGACCTGTGCATCGCGAACGGTGAAAATTCCGCGTCCGGTTTCGGAATTACTCCGCGCCTCGCCGAAGAAATATTCGCGGCAGGTGCCGAAGTCATCACCGGCGGCAATCACATCTGGGACCGCAAAGAGATTCTGGATTTTTTCCCGCATGAACCGCGGCTGATTCGCCCCGCAAATTTTCCGGTTGGCTCGCCGGGCAAAGGCCATTTCGTCGGCCAAACGAAAAACGGCATCGCCTACGCGGTGATGAATCTGCAGGGCCGCACGTTCATGGCGCCTCTGGAAGATCCCTTCCGCACCGCGGAACGCGAGCTTGCCGCGCTCCCCCGCGATGTGAAAGTGATCGTCGTGGACATGCACGCCGAGGCCACTTCCGAAAAGCAAGCCATGGGCTGGCATCTGGACGGAAAAGTTTCCGCCGTGCTAGGCACGCACACGCACGTCGCCACCGCCGACAATCGCGTGCTGCCCGGCGGCACCGCCTATATCACGGACGTGGGCATGACCGGCCCGCACGATTCGGTCATCGGCATGGAGAAAAAACCCATCGTGCAGCGTTTCCTGGATGCGCTGCCCGCAAAATTCGCAGTGGCCGAAGGCGACGTGCAGATGAACACCGTCGAGATTGACGTGGAGGAAGCCACCGGCCGCGCCCGCTCCATCGATCGCGTTAACTTCCGCCTCGACTGAATTCGCAGTTGACGTTGCATTGGTAGCGGCCCTTCCCGGAACACACTCATTGGCACTTTCGATGAATGCTTGGGCGCTCGTGGGCGTGCGGGGCTTGCAGCGTCCTCGTCACGTAGAAGGAGATAGGTATGACGAAGCCGATTCTGGTGGTGACCACCCGTTATACGAAGGCAATTGAAGAGCGTATCGATCGCGATTACAGCGCGCGGCGAAATCCTAATCAGTTTCCTTTCAGCCAGCAGGACCTGCTCTCGGCGGCCGAAGGAGCCGAGGCCATGTTCATTACGCCGGCGGACCGGTTGGACTCTGGGTTTTTCCAGAAAGTCTCACCCACCATAAAAATCATCGTCACATACTCGGTAGGTTTTGAGCATATCGATCTGGAAGCCGCCGCTCGCAGAAAAATTTCTGTTGCTTACACCCCGGGCGTCAACCAGGAAGCGACGGCCGACATCGCCCTGCTGCTTTTACTGGGTGCGTCGCGTCGTGCGTACGAAGCGCAGGAGCTGGTTCGAACCGGAGCCTGGAAACCGATGACTCCCGACATGCTGCTGGGATGGCAAGTGGGCGGCAAAATCCTCGGCATTTTCGGAATGGGCAAGGTGGGACAAGCCCTGGCGCGTCGTGCGCGAGCATGCGGAATGAAGATCCACTATTGCAATACTTCTGCTTTGCCTGCGGAAATCGCAGGCGATGCCGTCTGCCACCAGAATCTGTCGGATCTGCTTCGCGTAAGCCAGTTCTTGAGCCTGCACGCCCCGGATACTCCCGAGACTCACCATTTCTTGAACTCCGAAACCATAAGCCTTCTGCCTCCCGGCGCGATCGTCGTGAACACCGCCCGCGGCGGACTGGTGGTCGACGACGACCTGATCGCTGCTCTGCGGAGCGGGCGGATCGCCGCCGCCGGGCTTGACGTATTTGAAGGCGAGCCCAAACTTAATCCGCAATATCTTTTGCTCGAAAACACGTTTCTATTGCCGCATATCGGCAGCGCCACAATCGAAACCCGCACCGCGATGGGCATGCTGGCCCTGGACAATGTCGACGCAGTCCTGAATGGCAGGTTTGCGCCCACCCTCGCCGGGCTCTAATCGCCGCAACAAATAATTCACGCGCTGGAAAAATTTTTAGTTCTGGCGCAATTCGGTCACGCGAATTTTATTTTTTACAAGTGGAAATATTAAAATTCGGCACTGTGGAAATCCTGTGAATTGTTTGTGGAGAGCAGGACTGGTGCGCACGCAGTTTTCTCTTGCTACCAGCGTTCCGTTTAGGCAGAATCCCGCCTCACGCCTCTGATGAGCTTAAGGCACGGGGATTCATCAGAGCGGGCAACGCAAGGCACGCTGCTGCTTCGTCGTACCTGAACCACCAGACCAAAATACACCCGCCGACATGGGTGGCATTTTTCCACAGCATTTCCACATCGGTGGAAATTGCGGTAAGGGCTGACTCGCTCGATGAACCTTTGGGATAAGATTCTCCAACATACAGAGCGGCGCGTTAATCCACATAGCTTCGCTACCTGGTTTCGTCCCACACGCTTGGATCGCTCCGAAGACGATCGTCTGACGATTCGTGTTCCTACGCGCCTTTTCTGCAAGCGCCTCACCGAAACGTACGGCGAGCTGCTCAAAGCGGTGCTGGTCGAAATCGGTAAGCCACAGCTGCACTTGGATTTTGTTTGCGTTGAAGCGGAAGCTCCGGTCACGGCCGCTGTCGCCGCGCCTGCTTCTCCACAAGCCAAACTCGATTTTGACGCGGTGGCCAATCAGCTGAACCCGCGCTATACCTTCGATTCGTTCATCGTCGGCGCTTCCAACCAGTTCGCGCATGCCGCAGCCCTGGCTGTCGCCGAGCAGCCTTCGAAATCCTACAACCCGCTTTTTCTCTACGGCGGTGTGGGACTCGGTAAGACGCACTTGATGCAGGCCATCGGCCACACGCTCAAGCGCAGAAATCCGGCGATGCGCCTCACCTATGTGAGCGCGGAAAAATTTACCAACGAAGTGATTTCCTCCATCCGCTTCGAGCGCATGGCGGCTTTCCGCGACCGTTTCCGCAATATGGACGTCCTCATGGTGGACGACATCCAGTTCATCGCCACGCGCGAACGCACCCAGGAAGAATTTTTTCACACGTTCAACGCGCTGTACGACCAACAGAAGCAAATCGTAATCTCTTCCGATTGCCCGCCCAAGGAAATATCCTCCATCGAAGAGCGTCTGCGTTCGCGCTTTGAATGGGGCTTGATCGCCGATATTCAGTTGCCCGATCTGGAAACGAAAATCGCCATTCTGCAGAAAAAAGCCGAGAGCGAACGCGTTCAGCTCCCTGACGAAGTCGCCGAGTACATCGCCCGCGCGATCAAATCAAATATTCGCGAGCTCGAAGGCGCGCTGATCCGCCTGATGGCCTACGCTTCCCTTACCGGAGCGGAACTGAATCTCTCGACCGCGCAGCAAGTGCTGAAAAATATTATCGAGACGCAGGAAAAGAAGGTCACGATCGAGCAGATTCAGAAACGCGTGGGCGAAATCTTTGGCCTGCGCGCTCAGGATCTGAATGTGCGCAGCAATTCCCGGCAGATTGTGCTGCCGCGCCAGGTGGCCATGTTCGTTGTGAAGCAGCTCACCTCCGCGTCGCTTCCAGAAATCGGCCGCCAGTTTGGCGGTAAGCATCACACCACCGTGCTCCATTCCATCAACAAAATCGAATCCGAGCGCCAAACCAACAAAGATTTGAACAAGAAAATCAACAGGCTACTCGATTCATTTGGTTAGACTTAATCCTTGGAAGCCCTCCGTCTTCCGGCCTTCTGTGGATTTTTGTGTGCCCGTCCGAAACCCGCCCTGCAAGCGCCCTAGCGAACGGGTGGGTGTGTCCGGTTTGCTGAGGAAGAGATGACCTGTGCATCGCCTGTGAACCAGCTGTGAGTGCCTTGTGCATGAACTGTGCATCGCTGCCGGAGGCGCCGCCGGCGCGATGGTTCGCCCGAGCGTTATCCTCTGCGCCGTGCGCGCTTGCACAGCACACCGGGAGCGGCAACCGGCGGGCGTCATTCGACTTGTCACGTTTTCCGAAGTTTCCACAGATGCGGCGACGGCGACGGTTTTCTTATATATTTATATACCTAAAGAAAAGCAGTACAGTAGCCGCAGCAAAAATCAGCTGGAAAATTGCGAGGGTCGCCCCAGATGGAATTCAGCGTAAAAAGATCGGACCTGCTCGATGAACTCGAACTGACGCAAGGCGTCGTCGAGCGCAAGACCACCATTCCCATCCTTTCGAATCTTTTGGTGGAAGCCAAGGGCAGCCGCCTCACCATCACGGCCACCGATCTTGAGCTCAGCATCCGCACGTCCTGCGACGCCAAAGTAAAAAAAGAAGGCGCCGGCACCATCCCCGCCAAAAAACTTTTCGAGCTGCTGCGCTTGCTGCCCGAAGGCGAAGTGAAATTCAAGCTGCTGGAAAATCACTGGGTGCACATCATCAGCGACCGGCGCAATTACAAGCTGGTGGGCATGTCCAAGGATAATTTTCCCGCGCTGCCGGCGTTCCCGCACGCCCTGGTGAAAATTCCTGCAAAGCTCCTTGCGGATGCGATCGCCAAGACCACCTTCGCGATCTCCCTCGAGGAATCCCGTTACACGCTGAATGGCGCGCTGCTGGTGCTGAAACCGGGCTCGCTCGCCATGGTGGCAACGGACGGCCATCGCCTCGCCATGGTTGAGACCGATCACAAGTTCGAAGGATTCAGCAATGAGACGCGCGTGCTGATCCCCAAGAAAGCCATGACCGAAGTGCAGCGCCTGGTCGGAAAATCAGGCGACGACGTCCAGGTCGAATTCGGCCAGGATGAAAGCCATCTGTTTTTCCAGATCGGCCGCCGCCTGCTCACGTCGCGCAAACTCACCGGACAATTTCCGAATTATGAAGCCGTGCTGCCGCGCGACGCGAATAAAACCCTCTCCCTGGAGCGCGTCGAATTGCAGGACGCTCTGCGCCGCGTCGCGCAACTAGCCGACCAGCGCTCCCATGCCGTGAAGTTCACCCTCACCACCGAAGGCCTGGAAGTTTCCTCCTCCAGCCCGGAATACGGCGAAGCCAAAGAAATTATCGAAAAGGAATTCAAAGGCGAGACCATCGCCATCGGCTTCAACGCGCAGTACCTGCTTGATTTTCTGGCCGCCGCCGCCGACGGCCCCATCAGCTTCGAACTAAAAGACGAACAATCCGCCGGCCAACTCCGCCCGACAGGCGATGAAACCTCTCGCTACCGCTACGTCGTAATGCCCATGCGCATTTGATCGCCCCGCATGCGTCAGGGCGCATGGAATAGCCCGGGGAATCGCTTGAAAATCGGGCGAAAACGAATGCTGTAAACGCTTGCTTTCCCCCAGTTTTGCCCCTCCGGCCAGAGGCTCGCCGTCACGGCCGCAAACCCCTCGTAAACCACTGAATAGAAAAGCGATGAATTCAATCCCGCCTCGCGTTTTCGCCTTGTGAATACGCCGCGATTTCGATACAATGAATCCGTTCAGAATTCCTTCTGGGCGGCACCGTATTCGGCCCGAATTTGCCTCTGTTTCGCTTGCCTGCGCCAGGGCGAGAAGAAAGCAAAATTGCGCCGGGTAATCCCCTTTCCGCAGGGGAAAATCAAAAAAGCTCCGCCGCGTCTCCCCGAATTTTTCGGAACGGGATGGGATGGAGCCGCAACCCTTCGAGTTTCGCCGGCGCGCTTGCGCGCCCTCGAAAAGAATTCGGACCCAACTTCGGGTGAGCGAAACCAATGGGCAAGGTAACTCGCCGCAGTTTCGGCGAGCGAGTGTCGGGCACATCCGCGCGACCGCCTTCCCGCAGCCTTAATGCTTAGTTTCGAAATTGCATCCGCACGCAATCTGAGGAGAAGCACGACTCATGGCTGAAAAAGATGCTGCGGCCGGAAAAACTGGCGGCCACAAGTACGACGCGACTTCCATCAAAGTTCTCGGCGGCATCGAAGCCGTCCGCAAACGTCCCGCGATGTACATCGGTTCCACCGGCGAAATGGGCCTGCATCACCTGGTCTGGGAAGTGGCCGACAATTCCGTGGACGAAGCCATGGCCGGATTCTGCGACGAGATCAACGTCGCCGTGCACGAAGACAACAGCGTGACCGTGATTGACAACGGCCGCGGCATTCCTGTGGACATGCACGCCACGGAAAAAAAGCCCGCCGCCGAAGTGGTTATGACCGTCCTGCACGCCGGCGGAAAATTCGATAGCGAGACCTACAAAGTTTCCGGCGGCCTGCACGGCGTCGGCGTCTCGGTCGTCAACGCGCTTTCCGACTGGCTCGATCTGGAAATCTGGCGCGAAGGCGAAGTCTGGGAACAATCCTACGAAAAGGGCGTGCCCACCTCGAAGCTGAAGTCTTCCGGCAAGACGCGCAAGACCGGCACGAAAATCACGTTCCACGCCGATCCCGAAATCTTCGGCAAGACGGTCTATAGCTACGACACGCTGGCGCAACGCCTGCGCGAGCTGGCCTTCCTGAACAAAGGCCTGAAGATCACGCTCGACGACGAGCGCAGCGGCAAGAAAGCCGAGTTCCGTTTCACGGGCGGCATCGCCGAATTCGTGAAGCATCTCAACAAAGGCAAAGGCGTGCTGCACGATTCACCCATCTACATCGAAGGCAAGCGCGATCAGGTGGAAGTGGAAATCGCGCTGCAATACAACGACAGCTATACGGAAAATGTTTTTGCCTTCGCCAACACCATCAACACGGTCGATGGCGGCACGCACCTTTCCGGTTTCCGCTCCTCTCTTACCCGCACCATCAACTACTACGCCAATTCTTTCGGCATGCTCAAGGAACAGAAGGACGAAGTTACCATCAATGGTGACGACGTCCGCGAAGGCCTGGTCGCAGTCGTCTCCGTAAAACTTCCGCAGCCCCAATTCGAAGGCCAGACCAAGGGCAAACTCAATAGCGATATCAAAGGCGTGGTCGAGCAGATGGTCAACGAGCGCCTGGGCGAATATTTCGACAAGCATTCTTCCATCGCGCGAAAAATTATCGGCAAGTGCATCGACGCCGCGCGCGCCCGCGAAGCCGCGCGCAAGGCCCGCGAGCTCACGCGCCGCAAATCCGCGCTCGATTCCAGCGGCTTGCCCGGAAAGCTCGCCGATTGCCAGGAACGCGATCCCGCGCGCTGCGAAATATTCCTCGTGGAGGGCGAATCCGCCGGAGGCTCGGCCAAGGGCGGCCGCGATCGCCGCTACCAGGCCATCCTCCCGCTCAAGGGCAAAATCCTCAACGTCGAAAAAGCCCGCTACGACAAAATGCTCGGCCACGAGGAAATTCGCTGCATCATCACCGCGCTCGGCACGGGCATCGGCAAAGACGATTTCGACGCCAGCAAGCTGCGCTACCACAAAGTGATTCTGATGACCGACGCGGACGTGGACGGCAGCCACATTCGCACGCTGCTGCTCACTTTTTTCTTCCGCCACATGCGCGAGCTCATCGAAAAAGGAAATATCTATATCGCGCAGCCGCCGCTCTATCGCGTGAAGCGCGGCAAAATGGACCGCTACATCCGCGACGAGCGCGAATTCGCCCGCGAACTGATGAAGCGCGCCACCGAAGAGCACACCGTGAAAGGCAAGAACGGAAAATCGCTCGAAGGCGCCGACCTCACCACTTTCCTTCTGAATATTCAGGAATACGATCAGGTCGCCGCGAAATTGGCCCGCCGCCTGCGCGAACCGAAACTGGTGGACCTGCTGGCCGAAAGCGAGCTGGACAAAAAAACCGATTTCGCCGACAAAAAGAAATTGCAGGAGCTGGTGAAGCAGATCGAAAAAGCCAAGCTCGACATGGAAGCAAAATTCATCTTCGACGAAGAGCACAGCCTGCACGAGCTGGTGCTGAAGAATGGAGGCGAGCGGCGCATCAATTGGGCGCTGGCGGCCACGCCGGATTACAAGCGCCTGCGCAGTCTGGCTGCAGCCATCGCCGAACTCGATCGCGGCCCGTTCACCATCGCGCACAATGGCGACAAAGTCGTGAAAGAAGATTCACTCAGCCTGCTCAATTACGTCCTGGAAGACGCCAAAAAAGATTTCACCATCACGCGCTTCAAGGGCTTGGGCGAAATGAATCCCGAGCAATTGTGGAACACCACCATGAACGCGGAAGTGCGCACCCTGCTGAAAGTGCGCCTGGAAGATGCCGTAGCCGCCGAAACAATTTTCTCCACTCTGATGGGCGAAAACGTCGAAGAGCGCCGCAAGTTCATCGAAGAAAACGCCCTCGACGTCGTCAACCTGGATATCTAACTGTGGTGAGCTATCAACTGGTATGGAAGACGTTGCCCGGGCTGCGCGGAATGAGCTGCTCCGATTTTCGCGCGACGCCCACGCAGACGCCGAACAACGAGCAGGGAGTCGCTTTTGAATGCGCCAGCGAAGCCGAACGCGATGTGCTGCTCAACGAACTGGAATCATATTTCGGCCCGCAGCGTTTTTCCAATAACGCGACCGCATTCGAAACGGTGAAGACATACGTGCTGGAAAAGATCAAAACATAGGCGTAACGGTGCGGGATCGGAGCGGTTGGCGCACGCCCAAGTTTCCACCTACCGCGCTCGTGGAAGGTCGGTGAGCGTGCCACCGGCGAATGACCGATTAAGAGGCACCAGTTACTAATCAGTACTCACCCCATCACGGAGACTCTCAGTGGCCGAAGAACTCGACAAATCCATCACCACCCCGGTTGATATCGAATCGGAAATGAAGAAGTCCTACCTCGATTACGCCATGAGCGTGATCGTCGGCCGCGCCCTGCCCGATGTCCGCGACGGCCTGAAGCCCGTGCACCGCCGCATTCTCTACGGCATGTACGAGCTTGGCCTCACTTCCACCAAGTCCTACCGCAAGTGCGCCAAGATCGTCGGCGAAGTCCTCGGCAAATTCCATCCTCACGGTGACGCTCCGGTCTACGACGCGCTCGTCCGCCTGGCGCAGGATTTCAACATGCGCTACCCGCTCGTGGACGGCCAGGGCAACTTCGGCTCCGTGGACGGCGATCCACCGGCGGCCATGCGTTACACCGAAGCGCGCCTTTCCAAAATCGCCGAAGAAATGCTCGCGGACATCGAAAAAGAAACCGTCGAGTTTGTCCCCAACTTCGATGAAAGCGAAAAAGAACCCCTCGTCCTGCCCACGCGCATTCCCGGCCTGCTCATCAACGGCTCCTCCGGCATCGCCGTCGGCATGGCCACCAATATTCCGCCGCACAATCTGAAAGAAGTCGTCGAAGCCGCGATCGTGCTGATTGAAGAGCCCGAAGCCAATCTGAAAAAGATCATGAAGCTCGTCCCCGGCCCCGATTTTCCCACCGCCGGTTACATTTATGGCCGCGAGGGCATCGAGCAAGCCTACAAAACCGGCCGCGGCTCCTTCCAGGTGCGCGCCAAAGTTGCCATCGAACAGCGCGGCAAGGATCGCCAGGACATCGTCGTCACCGAGCTCCCCTATCAAGTCAACAAAGCGCGCCTCATCGAAAATATCGCCGGCCTCATTCAAAATAAAAAGATCGAAGGCATCGCCGACATTCGCGACGAAAGCGACCGCGACGGCATGCGCATTGTCATCGAAGTGAAGCGCGACGAAGAGCCGCAAATTATTCTCGCCCACCTCTTCAAGCACACCCAGATGCAGGAATCCTTCAGCATGATCCTGCTGGCCATCGTCGCCGGACAGCCGCGCGAGCTCGGCCTGCTGGACCTGCTGCGCCTGTTCGTCGAGCACCGCGTGGACGTGGTGCGCCGCCGCACCCAATACGAACTGCGCAAAGCCGAAGAGCGCGAACACATTTTGCTCGGCTACCAGATCGCGCTCGACTACCTCGACGATGTCATCCGCGTGATCCGCGGTTCCTCCAGCCGTGCCAACGCCCGCGAGAACTTGCACGAATTCTTCGCCAACAAGACCGTAAAAATTTCCGAAGACGGCAAAGCCAAGAGCGTTGCCGGCGTGAAGCTCGTCAACAAGAAATACGGCATGCCCGCCGAAGTCACAGGTCTCAGCTTTCCGCAGATTGACGCCATCCTCGAACTGCAATTGCACCGCCTGACGCAACTTTCCATTGACGACATTCTTGCCGAGCTGAAAAAAATCCGCGAACAGATTGCCGAGCTGCGCGAAATCCTGGCCAGCGAAAAGAAACTGAAGGCCGTTATCGTCGCCGAACTCCGCGAAATCATAAAATCCTATGGCGACGCGCGCCGCACCCAGATCGTTGACCGCGTCGAGGAAATCAAGCTCGAAGACCTGATCAAAGACGAGGAAATGGCCATCACCGTCAGCCATGCGGGCTACGTTAAGCGCACCTCCGTCGAGACCTACCGCCACCAATCGCGCGGCGGCAAAGGCCGCATCGGCGCGAAAACGCGCGACGACGATTTCGTCGAGCATTTCTTCGTTGCATCGGCGCACAGTTACATCCTGCTGTTCACATCCAAGGGCCGCATCTATTGGCTGAAAGTTTACGAAATTCCTGAAGCCGCCGCGGCCACGCGCGGCAAAGCGATCTCCAACCTGGTGCGCTTCCAGGAAAATGAGAAGCTCACCGCCGTCGTTTCCGCGCGCAATCTGGAAGAAGCCGATCGCTACGTCTTCCTCGCCACGAAAAGCGGCACCGTGAAAAAAACCGGCCTCGCCGAATTTTCCAACCCGCGGCCTTCCGGCATCATCGCCATCAATCTGGATGGCGCGGACGAGCTGATCGGCGCGAAACTAACCGACGGCATGCAGATGATTTTCCTGGCCAGCCACGATGGCCAGGCCATTCTCTTCCGCGAAACGGAAGTCCGCTCCATGGGCCGCGCAGCCGGCGGCGTCAACGGCATGGATTTGGCCAAGGGAGACTTCGTCGTCAGCATGGACGCGGTGCAGCCCGATTTCGGTATCATTCAGAAGGAATACAAGAAAGAAACGAAAAATCTCGACGAGCTCGAAAGCGACCAGATTCGCGAGTCGCTCACTTCGCTCATGCTCACCGTCGCCGAAAAGGGTTACGGCAAGCGCACCCCTCTTGCCGAATACCGCGTCACTTCGCGTGGCGGCAAAGGCGTGATCAACCTGAAATCCACCGACCGCAATGGACCCGTCGTCGCGGCGCTTCAAGTCCGCGAAGATTCCGATGTGATGATCATCACCGGCCAGGGCAAAGTCATCCGCGTGCACTCCGGCGAAATCCGCGAAGCCGGCCGCTCCACGCAAGGCGTCCGCTTGCTGCGCCTGGAAGAAGGCGACCGCATCGCCGCAGCCGCCGCCATCCTGGAAGAAGACGACCCCGCCGCAACCTCGGCGCCGCCTGAACCTGAAAAGCAGTAGGAATTGGTAGTGCGGAGTTTACGAAAAATTACGAAGCCGGCGGCACGACGTAATACCCCGGCCGGGTGCGCACCGAAACATTCGGCCGGTCCACCACAACTTTAATCTCGTGGTAGCCCTCTGGATCATCTCCCACGGGACGATACCCAATCGTGTACTGCGCGTGCAGCTCGCCGCCGATATCATCAATCGCCTTTTCGATCGAGCGGTCGCGCATCGTAGCCACGTGCAATCCGCCGGTAGCCTCGCTTGCCACCGCCAGCGAATTCGCCGTCAACGCGTTCTTCCCGGTCTTCACCAAGAACACGGCCAGCGCCAATAAATCCGGCGTGTCGTTCACGTGATCGGGCTTGGCGCGCAAATCCGCCATCGCCGTGCTCAGCCCCACGGAATAAATCGTCACGTTCGCCAGCTGCGCCTGCCGCAACACTTCGCCTAGCCTGTTCTCACTGCCGCTGTCGTGCGACTCACCGATCACCAGCATAATTCGCCGCCGCACCGCCGGCCGTTCATCCAGCATCGAAATGCCGCGCGCCATCGCGTCGTACAGCAGCGAATCATTCACACCCAGCGGCAAATGTTCGATCGCGTCCTGCACACTGTCGGGATCCGTCGTGAATTTCGCGCGTAGGTCTACCGTGCTGTCATAGCTGAGCACGGCCGCTTCCGAGGTCTGCGCCATCACCGCTTCGCTGAACACGATTCCCGCATGCTTGATGCTGGGAAACATCGGCTGGATGTGCGAGCTGGCCTCGATCACCAGAACGATCGACAAAGGATCGCCGCCCACGTCGAAGTGATCGATTTTCTGTTCTGCTCCGTTGTCGTAAACCCGGAAATTATCCTGCCGCAAATCGAAGATCATCTCGCCCTTCGGATCGCGCACAATCACGGGCGCCGTCACTTCATTCACGCGCACGCGAATCGCACGATTCTGTTGTTGCGCAGGAGGAATCTGCTCAGGCGGCACTCCCGGCCGAGGATGCAGCGGTCCCGCAGGCGCTTCCTGGCTCCAGGCAAACGGCGCCAGCCATAGCCAGGCCGCGGCGAACGCAGCCAGCGCTCCGCCTCGAATTAAACCGCAAAATAACACGCGATTCACGCGTTTCATCCCAAATTCACTGTCGCTGTCCAGTGTATCTGATTCGCCGCCGCGCACACACGTTGCTTACACAGCACTGCCCGGACGCGCCGCCGCTGTCATTTTCCGCGCGTTCTCCTAGAATGGAAGCGGCGCCAAAGAAGCGAAAGCAAACGGCAGTGGGAACTGAGGTGAGCATTGAATCGTGACTCGCAGCGTGGATCGGAGTGCAAGCAATGAAGCGTTCCAAAAAACAACCCAAGAACCAGCCACTACCGAAGCTCGCCTACGAAGATCCGCAGTTCATGGAAAGCCTCGGCGCGCGCCCGCTCCGCATCCTTGCTGAATATCTCGATCCCCTGAGCCGCCTGCGTCGCGCCAACATCGGCGACACCATCGTCATGTTCGGCTCAGCGCGCATTCAATCCCGCGATCGCGCCCTGGCGCACCTGAAACAAACGCAAGCAACCGCGCGCGCCCGGCGCACACCCGCGTCGCGCGCGAAAATTACCGCCGCCCGCTCGCTGCTGGAAATGTCGCGCTACTACGAAGAAGCGCGCGAGCTTTCCCATCGCATCACTTCCTGGGCCATGACGCTCGGCAATCAACCGCGCCGCTTCGTCATCTGCTCCGGCGGCGGACCTGGAATCATGGAAGCGGCCAATCGCGGCGCCGCGGAAGCCGGCGGCCCGTCCGTCGGCCTCAGCATCCAGCTTCCGCACGAGCAAACCTCCAATCGCTACATCTCTCCCGACCTGAATTTCTATTTCCACTATTTTTTCATGCGCAAGCTCTGGTTCGCGCAAATGGCCAAAGCGCTGATTGTTTTTCCCGGCGGCTTCGGCACCCTGGACGAGCTTTGGGAAATGCTCACGCTGCTGCAGACCAATAAACTCTCCTCGCATCATTTAATTTTGATTTACGGCAGAAAATACTGGGACAAAGTTCTCAACTGGCGCCACATGGTCCGCACCGGCACCATGAACGAACGTGATTACAAGCTGCTTCAATTCGCCGATTCCGTGGACGAAGCTTTCACTCACGTCCGCCGCGATCTGGAAGCCCATCACCTGCATCTCGATACCGAAGGGGAGCCCTTCGCGCATCCGCATCAATTGATCCCGAACGTCATGCGGCCGTAATGACGCGGCAAAGTTGCGCCCCAAAACAAAAAAGGGAACGAGCCTAAGCTCGTTCCCCCTCTGTTTTCGTTTACGGACTGCCCGCAAAGAGCACGCATCACTCGGGACACTCACCGAAAACAATGCAGCCCACTTCCCGTCGGCCCGAATTTAGTTGTTCGAATAAGGATCCAGCGCAAACACCGCCTGGAAGCGCCGCTTTTCATCCTGGTCGTGCAGCATCACCACCGGAACAACCCGCAGCGAATTCTTGCAGCTCCGGCAGGTCGTCGCTTCGCCTTCCAGGTCCTGTACGAACCCGTCGGTGAAGTGATACGCCGCACGCGGCCTCCGCGCAGCCTTCGTTCCCTGTTCTCCGCATTGCGGACAGGTAAACTCCACGCGGTCTTCCAGCGGATCGCGGTTCAACGCAGCCCAGCCGGTGTAACGAACTCCCACCGTTTCGATTGAGTTTCGGCTCATGATGACTTCCCCCTCCATCCTCTAAGAAAAACTATAACTTAGCGATGATAGGGGATTAGACGCACGGCACGTTCAAAATGATGCATTCCCCCGCGCAAGAATTGTAAACATTTTGTCTCCAGGGGTTTACACCCCCAACAGCGCCCGTCGTTGCAGTTTTCGCCCTCACCCCGGCGATCGGCGACGCCCTTGCGGGCACAACTCCCAGGCGCCGGTGTCTATCCTTAAAGAGATCGCGCGAACTCCGCAAGACCATCGGAGGCGGCGCGGCCGGAATCTGCAAACCCGGCCGCATGAACGTAGGCCATTTCTTTCTTGGTCGCGCCTTGATGCCGTTCCCATGTGTAGGAATCGAGTAGCCGGAGGTGTGTCCGTGAGCGATCTTGGCAGCTTGTCGCAGTGCATGCTGGAAAACGATTCTGAATCTCGCGATCGCGCCCGCAATCTGCGCCGGAAGGCGCTGATCATTTCCGTGGTGCTGGAAGCCTTACTCCTGGGCGCGATGCTCGTGTGGCCGCTCGTCACGCCAGCTGTCTTGCCCGGTCTGTTCAACGTGACGCCCACACCGCCGTATCCCGGCGGCGGTGGCTCTGCGGAAAAACACGCGACGCCGCGCCCGCATCCGCCGACGAGCAGCAGCAGGCCCGTGCCCTGCCTCTATTGCGCGAAGCCCGCGATTGCCGCGCCTTCGCGTCCGGTTAATGACGCAAACGCATCGAGCGGTGATTCCACGCCAGCAATCGGCGAAGATGGAATGGACGGCTCCGCAGGCCCCGGCCCTTGGATTCTCGGCGCAGACCCCGGCGGCAAGCCGCTTGAAATCAAGAAGCCCGAGCCGCCAGAACATAAAGCGCCCCTGCACCGCAGCGAAGGCGTAATGGCCGCCGCGCTCATCTACAAAGTGCAGCCGCAATATCCCGTCATCGCGCGCACCATGCATCTGGCCGGCACAGTTTATCTGCGCGCCATCATCTCGACCGACGGCAGCGTCCGCCAGCTGGAAGTGATCAGCGGAAATCCCATCCTCGCCAATCCCGCATTGCAAGCCGTGCGCAGGTGGCGCTACCAGCCCACGCGCCTCAACGGCGAACCGGTCGAAGTCGAAACCTTCATCACAGTGAATTTCGTGCTGGAGCAGCAATAAAAAAGAACGGGGACGGAATCCTACCGTCCCCGTACATCATCATGTCGGGTTAGAACCGGAGGACAATCCCGGTCGAAATCCGCGCATTGTTTTGCACGCCTCCGCCGAAGCGCGTCGTCACATAATCGCCCTCGATGATCCGCCACTTAATTACCGGAGCGATTTTCGCATCAATCCCGAATCCCAAGGACGTCGCAAAGGAATTGTCGTTAAAGCCCGTCTGGCCGTAATGCGCTCCGCCGATCAAGAAATGCGCAAACGGCGAGATGCGCGCCGGAAACGATACCTGCGGACCAACCAAATACGTCGTCACCGATGATCCGCCGCCGTAATCCCCGGCGACTTCTCCGACTGCGCCGAACCACGGTGCAAACTTGTACTCGCCCGAGAGAATGAATCCGTTCAAATTGTTGGCCCCCGGAGAATTCTGCAGATGGAAAAACGAATATCCGCCGTAAACCTCCACTTTGTCCTGTGCGCTCGCGCGCGTTCCTGCCCCGAGCGAAAACAAAAATAGCAAACCCACCAGTAACGACACTTTCCGTACCATGAATTGTTCTCCTTAGGATGTGGTGCGGGACTTTCCCAGGCGACCGGGACAGTCGACCTCCCGCCCTGATAGATTTACGACGCCGTCGCAGCCCCGGGAAGGGCCACGCAGACATCTGCGCGGGCTGGTATTTTTTGGATGCTGCTCAGGTCAAAAGGGTTACTGAAAATCTGGCTCGCCTGTCTAACTCCGATATCCAGATCCAAATCTAGAGCAATGCTTCGCCGGAATTCAGCGCAATCGTTTGGCGCGTCTCATCGCGCAAGCGCACAATTTCGTGCCAGTCATCGCCTGCCTCCGGATTCGGCGCAATCGGCTCGCTGAGCGTCAGCGTCACGTGCCCCGGCCGCGGCAGCATCGTCTTGTCGCGCAAAATCTGCCGCGCGCCGCGCACGGAAACCGCGCAAATCGGCCGCTGCGCATCCACCGCTGCCTTAAAGGCGCCCAGTTGAAACGGCCGTATCCCGGCCACAGCCGTAAAAGTTCCTTCCGGAAAAATCACCACCGATTCGCCATTGCGCAGCGCCGCGTTCACCTCTTCCGATTGCCGTATGCGCGCCTGCGGATCGTTGCGGTCGAACGCGAATTGCCCGCTCCGGTCCGCCAGCAAGCTGACGAAGGGCATCGCGCGAATTTCACCCTTGGCCACAAAGCGCACGTCGTGCGGAAGCGCCGCCAGCATCACCAGAATATCCAGATAACTGGAATGATTCGGCGCGAAAATCCACGGCCCCGTCTTGGCTCTCTGTTCCAGAATCTCCGCGCCCACAACAGTCACCGGCACGCCCGCAGCCGCGAGCATCATGCGCGCTCCGCGCTGCACCAGGCGCGCCGCGTGCCGCCGGTTGCGCGTGCGTCCCACGACAAGCCAGAGCGGGACCAGGATCACGCCGAACGCAGCCAGCGCGTACAGGCCATAGAAAAATTCCACAGCGCCGCGCGCCGTCCGCTGCAGCCAGCTCCAAGTCCGCGGCGCTGCGCCCCGCGCGGCCAGGCGCGCGATCTGCACCCACGGAGCCTGTTGTTTGCGCCCCAGTTTTCCTTCCAGGAAAAGCCGACGCGTTTCGCTGCGCCGCAATTTCCCGCTGGAAGTTTTCGGAATGGATTGCGGCGGCAGCAATGCAATCACGTCCGGAGGCATCCCCAACACTTCATCCACGGCGTGTGCAATTTCACCCTCGATCCGTTTCGCGCTGCTCCTGTCGCGCAACTCGGCCGCCACCACCAGACGTTCGGTGCCCGAGCGCTCATCCGGCGCGCCAAAAGCCACCACGCATCCCGCGCGCACTCCCGCGATGCGCCCCGCAATCTCTTCCACCTCGTGCGGATAAAGATTTCGCCCCGCCTTGATGATCACGTCCTTCGCGCGGCCCGTGATGTAGATTTCGCCTTCGCCCCAGTACGCCAAATCCCCCGAATCGATCCAGTTTCCATCGCGCAGCAGCTCGCGCGTCGCCTCGGCATTGCGATAGTAGCCGCTGGTTGCCGAAGGTCCGCGAAACCACAGCCGTCCTTCCCGCCGTTCACCCAAATTGACGCCGTCCCCATCCACGATGCGCACTTCCACCGTCGGCACCGGCCTGCCCGCGTTCACGAATTCCAGCGCCGCCGCATCCGCGCTCGCCACAGGTACGGCGCGCCCTTCCGACTCGAATTGCGCGCGCTCGATGCGGTCCACTTTGTATCCGGAGCCCAGAGGCGGCACAGACACGGCGAGAGTAGCCTCCGCCAGCCCGTACACCGGCATCAGCGACTCTCGCCGAAATCCATACGGCGCAAAACGCTTCGCGAATCGCTCCATCGTCTCGGCGCGCACCGGCTCGGCGCCGTTCGTCGCCGCGCGCCACGAACTCAGATCCAGCCCCTCTAGGTCCTTGTCCGCGATTTTTCGCACACACAGCTCGTAGGCGAAATTCGGTGCGGGACAAATCGTCGCGCGATGACGGTGAATCGCGCGCAGCCAGCGCTCCGGCCGGCTCAGGAATGCGAGTGGTGACATCACCACCAGCGGTATGCCGGTAAAAAGCGGCACAAACCAGGCGCCGATCAATCCCATGTCGTGATACAACGGCAACCAGGAAACGCAGGCATCGTTCTCCTGAATATCGATCCCGGAAATAATCGCGCGGATATTTGCCAGCAGGTTCGCGTGCGTCAGCACCACGCCTTTCGGATCGCCCGTCGAGCCCGAAGTGTATTGCAGGAACGCAATATCCTCGCCCCGCGCGTGATGCGACAGATGTTGCACCGGCCGCCATTCGCCCGCCGGCCGTTGCGGATCCGCGGGCGCGCTCGCCAGCTTTTGCGCGTTCAACACTTCGCGCAACGACGGCACGCGCGGCTGCAGCAGCTTCGCCAAATTCTCGGCTTGCCGCCACGTCACCAAAAATTGCGCTTCCGCGTTGCGCAAAATATTTGATTGCCGCGCCGCGTACTCCGCGATGCGATCCGCGCGGAAAGGCGGATAAATCGGCACGGGAATTCCGCCCGCGAGCAGTATTCCCGCGAACGTCCAGAAAAATTCCGCGCAGGTCGGCAGCATGATCGCGACCGTCTGCCCCGGCTCGAGGCCCCGCCGTCGCAAATCCGCCGCCACCACGGACGCGCGCTCGTACAGCTCGCCAAACGTGATCGTGCGCAGCTGCTCGTCATCTTCGTAAATTTGAATGTGGCTCCGCCCCGGTTCGCCGCGTCCCCGCAAACGAAGAATTTCGCTCAGCGTTTCGGCCTTGCGAATCTGCTCATCGATGTCCGGGCGAATCGCGGGCGAAGAAGAACCAGCGGCAGTCGAAGCAGAAGTCAGCGCAACAGAAGGGGACGCAGAGGAAACCGGCGGCCCTGCAACCGCCGCGTGGCCGTGAACAGCCTGAGCAGCGCCGCCATTTTCACCATCTCCAGTTT
>Ga0209010_1000030_pt1 | contig 77820 bp, 59 predicted proteins | sample BlaSpr_A8_OM1_O3_FD_187985 | JGI IMG/M metagenome (GOLD analysis project Ga0209010, IMG submission 187985) | Forest soil microbial communities from Thunder Bay, Ontario, Canada - Black Spruce, Ontario site 2_A8_OM1_O3 (SPAdes) (version 2) | ecosystem: Environmental > Terrestrial > Soil > Boreal...
AGTGCTTGTTGGGCTTCGTCCGCCACTTCTGAACCTTGCTCGAGGCGGTAATAAATCTGCGCCAAGCGGACGTGGGGGTAAGCAAAGTGGGAGTCCAGTTGCGCGGATCGAAGGAAAGCTTTTCTAGCGGAGGGCAAATCTCCGGAGATGAAATTGAGGTTGCCGATGGCCGCGTAGAGGTTGGCATCCTGGTTCTGCTGAGCCAAAGTTTCGAGAGTATGGCGAGCCGTCGCGTAGTCCTTGCCACTGAAGGCTTGGGCGGCAGCGATTAAAGTCGGCGGCACTTCCGAGGAAGTGGAGGGGTCAGGATGCGACGGCACATTCGGCAAAGCGGCAAGAAGTTCGGGAGCGACGCGGGCCTGCTTCAGAAGGTCCTGGTGAGCGTTGTCGGGGACAAACGTAATTCCTCGGGTTTGCAGCTCGTTCAATATGTCGGGTGCCGCCATTCCGGCGATCTGCCATGTCACCAGAGTGGTTGCGGAGAGTGGAGGCTGCGCCGGGTGGGCGGTGTCTTGGTTCGCTTGCGCCGCACGCCTGGCATGGAAGGCGCGGGCCGCATCGCCGACCGATTCCGTTTCCTGGGCACGGACTGGACGAACGGCAGAGATGGCAAGAGCCAGACAAAAACCTGCGACAAACCACCAGCGCCGCTGCGGCCGCGGAATTTCAAGCGCAGGACAGGTATCAAAGCCCAAAGGCCAACAGCTGGATTGCCAGCGAGAGTTTTGCATCATGAGCGTCCCCTAGATGAGAGTGGCATCTGCCGGGGGACAGCAGAGGAGTCTACGACAGAGCTACGGTCTACTTTGCCGCGACCAGGTTGTGCGTGATGGCATGCACCGAGAGGGCGATCCGGTTCTGCACCCCGACTTTACGCATCAACTTCGCGACGTGGGCTTTCACGGTGCGCTCTTCTATGCCCAGAGCGGAACCAATTTCCTTGTTGGAGCGTCCAGCCACCAGCATTTCCAAAACTTCTTTCTCGCGGTCGGTAAAGGTCACTCGACCGGCGGGGAAGATGCGTCCTGGCGAGGACGAAACACGCTCGATGAACATGGAGAGCACTCGCCGGGGTGCCCACACCGAACCTTCATTGACAACCCGGATCGCCTGCACGAACTCGGTTGGCGAAGCGGCCTCGTCAACGTAGCCCTTGGCGCCCGATGCGATGGCCTTCAAAATGGTCTCTTCATCAATGCCGGAACCGGTCACAATAATGCGCAGATCAGGGCGCGTAGCCTTCATGGTCGCCATCAGATCGAACAGGTTCTGGCCATTGCGATTGCCAAGCAGGACGAGATCAATACCCTGCAGAGCGGAGAGATCGGGAAGCGAGGCGGAGATCAACTCGAAATCCGACTCATTGTCGAACAGGGCCCTAAATCCCACGAACCGCAGCGGATCACTCTCCACCACGGCAATACGGATCGGTGCTTTCTTTACCGGTGCAGCTTTCGTGGCCATTGCAGATTTCATAGCTTTCCTACTCGAGTAGATGGTTTAGCATATCTGCATTCGCCTTCGATGCAAAGCACGGTAACGGTTTTGCAATTACGGCAGTAACATGCAAAGATCGTCAGAAAGAGGCAGGAAATTCATGAGGTTACCTTACCGATTACGGTCCCAAAGACAGCTGTGCCGCATAGCGATAGTGCTGGTCGCGGGAACGCTGTTTTCCTTGGCACAAACTGCATATCAGCCAAAGTTTAAGGGAGATCCGGCGCGATCGGAATCCGAAGCCAACGCTCTGGGTTACATGCGTACCGTGATCCGCGCTCAGCAGCAATACTATAAAAAGAGTAATAAATACGCTCCGACCTTGGCCGACCTGGTTCATACCGGGTCTTTTACCAAGCGCATGACCCAGACCGATCGGGGAGATTACACCGTGAGTTTCCACTCCCGAAAAGATGGCTACGAACTGACGATGACTCCCAAGCAACTGGACGCCGAGCATCGCGCGTTCTACGCCAACGAGGACGGAGTTATGCACGCCGATGACGCGAAAGCGGCGGACGAGAATTCGCCGACGGTAAAGTGAAGGTGCTTGTAAGTGCCGCACGGGCGAGGACGCCCGCGCCTACATTGGCTGCTAGCTAGCCGGTCCGGGTTTGATCTCTGTCGCCTTGTCGTTGCGGTAGGTGATGCTGAGTGGATTGCCGCCGTTCGGGTAATTGACCGTGCGATTCCCGGGCTCGCCTGATTTTTCTGGAATCCCCAAGCCGATCGAAAAGTCTGCCTGCAACTCGCTCATCCCCGGCTTGACCTGGTGTTTGTCGATAGCATCCCAAACGTCCGCGGGCCAATGTTTGTAGAGCTCGTGGGGATCCTCAATGAAGAGCATGTCGTCGGAGTAAAACTTGTAGTCGATCCCCTTGATCGATCCGATAGAAAAAGCGTAACTCTTGCCATCTTTTTCAAAGACTGCCATGACCTGACGCTCGCCGGGCGATTGCGGAGCATCGGCACTGATGACGTCGTTGATCTGCAGCTTCTCTATCGGCAAGAGTTTCCCGGCCTCCTGCGAGAAGTCGACGCGATGGGGCGCCGGATCGTAGGGATAAAACGTGTACGCGTAACCGACCTTGACCCAGACCGGCTGCTGGGTGAGTTGCTGGGCTGACTTCAGATCGTAGGGATAAAGCTTTTTCGGAGTCACGTAGTAGTCGGGATTGAGCGGCGGCGGCTGTTTCTTCGCCTGCTCGACCTGGCTCACGTGCCGTTCGTACAAGATGTAGGCAAGACGGCAACCCGAAACGAGGATCGCCACAACCATTACGAGCTGAAGCCTTTGTTTAAGTTCAGGACTGATCGGCATCCAACGTAACCTTACCAGACTGTGGCCCCGCCATGCCTCTGCATGGAATCAAGTTTCGAGTTTCCGCACGCTGAATCCCAGTCTGATGCGGTAAACTTACATCTGGCGTGGCACGCTATCCACGTCCATTTTGAGGAGAAGACCATGGCTGTCGTGACTGAAGGCGAAGTTCTGAGCGCTCTGAAACAGTGTTATGACCCGGAGATTCCCGTGAACATCGTGGATCTGGGATTGATTTATGCTGTGCGCTTTGAACCAGCCGCCGATGATCGTCAAGATGTCTCGGTAGACCTCACGCTTACTTCTCCCGGCTGCCCCTCGCATGTCATGATTGGTGAGCAGGTAAAAGCCAGGCTCGAGCAGTTACCCGGCATCCGCACCGCAACCGTGAATGTAGTGTGGACCCCGCCGTGGACGCCCGAGCGTTTGAGTCCTGAGGCCAGAACACAGCTGGGCATCGAGTAGAGGGACGAATCCGGCAGCTCCGGCTGCTGTGCGTGGGAACGCAAGCTTTCGACATGCAAAGCCAGAGTTCCTGCCGCTTTCCAAGCTGGTTGACAAAGCTCGTCATCGAAGATAAAGTTTGCCTCCGATTCGTTCCTATTTCGGAATTTTCGTGTTCAGGAGGCCGGCCATGCGGAGAATGATCAAGCACGCAATTTCCCTGGCGGCACTCTCGGCCATGCTGCTCGGGCTGTCTCTTGAAAGCGCACAGGCGGCAGGAGTTAAAACCTATAAAGGCAAGTTTTCCGACGGAGCGACTTACCTGATCCAAGTTCCCCCGAACTGGAATGGCACCCTGGTTCTGTACAGCCACGGATATGTCGTGCCGGGTTCGTCCAACCCGGCTGCGGATGTTGGGGATCCGATCACTGGCGCTTACCTTCTCGCAAACGGTTATGCCTTAGGCGGATCTTCTTACGCCACGACGGGCTGGGCGTTCCAACAAGCAGTTCCAGATCAGATCGAAGTTCTAAACACTTTCAAGACTTTAGTCGGCGCGCCCAGCCGCACCATCGCGTGGGGACATTCGCTGGGCGGCATGGTCACGGCCGGCTTGGTGCAGCTCTACCCTCAGCGCTTTGACGCGGCGCTGCCTATGTGCGGAGTTGTCGCGGGAAGCGTTGGCACCTGGAACGCAGCGTTGGACTCGGCTTTTGCCTTCGATGTGCTGCTAGGATCGGGGTCGGGATTGCAACTGGTGAATATCAAAGACCCGGTGAAGAATGTCACGATCGCCGAAGAGATCCTCTCCGCTGCGCAAAAAAATGCTCAAGGACAGGCGCGGATTTCTCTGACTGCCGCACTTGACGATACTCCTGGCTGGTACGATCCGCTATCGCCCGAACCATCTCCCACCGATTATGCTGCGCAAGAATCGAACCAGTACCTGTGGCTTGCGAACATTGACTTTCCGTTCGCCTTCGATCTCCGAGCTGAACTGGAAGGGCGCGCGGGCGGCAATGGGTCGTGGAATAACGGAGTAGATTACGAGAAACAGCTTAAGAATTCCGTCGACTATGAAGAAGTTCAGGCGCTCTATCAGAAGGCCGGTCTAAGCCTGGACGCGGATCTTCAGGCTTTGAGCAATGCTGCGCGGATCAAGGCGAAGAAATCCGCACTGACCTACCTGGAACAAAATATTATCTTCAACGGCAAGATCCCTATCCCGGTCCTGACCCTGCATACCAAGGGCGATGGTCTGGTGGTTGTGGAAGACGAAAGCGCTTACAAGGGTGTTGTCGACGGGGAGCACGACGGCGCGCTGCTGCGGCAGTTATTTGTGCATCGCGCGGGGCATTGCGAGTTTACCCCGGCGGAGACCGTGGTTGCCTTCGGAGCGCTGATCAACCGTTTGGATACAGGCAAGTGGCCTGCCCTTGGCTCAAGTGCGCTGAACAAAGCGGCCAAGGGGCTGGGATCAAAGTTTAATGTCTTGTCCGCGGATGGGAAGAACGTTCACGTGGCGCCAGCATATTTCAAATTTCAACCAGCGGTATTCTTGCGGCCCTTTGATGCCGGGAAGAACTGAGGAAAACTCTAACTGCGAACCGTAGCTCCGCTGCTCGATTCTGTCTAAGAACTGGACAGCGAAAGCAGACAAGAAATCTTCTAAGTGTCCTGATTTGAAACCATGCCGCGGTCCCGCCGTGAAATAACATTGACATCCATAACAGGCAGATTAAGAATCGTTGCCTGTTGTTTTGATTCTGAGCCGGCTTCGAGGCGGAGTTGCCGGGAATCCGGTTCATGAATATCGAGTCAGCGACGATTTCGCTTGGGGATGGTTAGTGGCCAAAATTATTTAAGGAGGAAGAAATGCGCAAGATGATTTTTATCGCCGTGCTTGTCGCGGCAAGTGTCGCTTCCGCACAAGTGCGCCGAGGCGACGGCATTGTTCCGCGTTCGAGCATCGAGAGGCCCGAAGATATCGGCCGAAGGATGCACACTAACTACATCATTTACGCCCCGGACGGCGTGATTCAGCCGCAATTCAATCCTGGTGGCGAAACACCAGCGTCGCTGGGCTGCGTGTATGACATCGTGTCGAGCCCGATCGCGGGATGTCCGATCGCGACCGCGTCGGAAGTTCCTACCGGGGGCAGCGGGGTGATCGTGATTGTGGACGCATACGACTATCCCAGCGCGGCAGCGGACCTGGCTACGTTCTCCAGTGACTTTGGTCTGCCCGCGCCGAATTTCTCCGTGCAGTACGCCAGCGGGAAAAAACCGGCGAACGGCTGCAGCAACGGATGGAATGGCGAGGAGTCGCTCGACATCGAATGGGCGCACGCCATGGCTCCGAATGCTCAGATCATCCTGATGGAAGCCTCTTCGAGCTCCAACACCGCTTTGTATCAGGCCGTGACTGCGGCCAATTCGTATATCGCGGCTCATGGCGGTAAGGGTGAAGTGTCGATGAGTTGGGGCGGCAGTGAAACCAGCAGCGAGACTGGCTCCGACCACTACTTCACGCAATCGGGCGTCGTCTACTTCGCATCGGCCGGCGATTCTCCCGGCGTGATTTATCCCAGCGCATCGGTCAACGTGGTTTCCGCTGGAGGCACGCAAGTGAATCGCAGCGGCGGGAACTACACCAACCAGACCGCATGGAGCGATGGTGGAGGTGGCGCCAGCCGGTACGAGTCGAGACCGTCATTCCAGAGCAGCATTTCCGGCATCGTGGGCACGAAGCGAGGCACGCCGGATTTCTCCTTTGACTCCAGCGGCGGTTCGCCGGTGGCTGTCTACAACTCCAACTGCTACGGCGGCTGGCTCGAAGTGTATGGCACCAGCGTGGCTTCACCCTCGCTTGCCGGCATCGTCAATAATGCGGGAACATTCCACGCCACCAGCAACGCCGAGAATACAGAGATTTATGCAAACTACACCAACACCGCCGACTTCACTGACGTCACCTCTGGCAGTTGCGGCACACACAGCGCAACCACCGGATGGGATTTCTGCACGGGCGTCGGGGTGGACAAGGGATTGCTCGGCAAGTAGCGCGAAACTGCTTAATTCTACCCAGCCCGCTTCTTACGAAGCGGGCTTCTTTGTTACTGCGAATGCTCCGACGCTCTATTCTTTTTGCGGTACTCTTCCATCATTGCCTGCATCCGGTCCATGGTGGGCTGCAATTGTTGCGGATCGCGAATGCAGTTCAAGAACACCGAACGCACGTCGAAACCTCCCTGTTGCATGCCCGCGAAATAGTGGTAATCCGCAGGCAGGGGTGGGCCACCGGGCTCGCCTGCCCCAGGAATGATTGGGGGAAGTTGGACCGCGTACATACTGCCACCGGCTAGAACCTGGTGGGGATACTGCAGGAGCCAAATGCAGTTCGCAGATTCCTCGATATAGTTGGCGGAGACTGCAGCCCATTGCCCGCCGTCCGCTGCGGCAGGTCGCTGGCAATCCCAAAGCACAGCCTGTGGAACGTAACGCTCGGGCTCTGACCATCCATACTGATCAAGCAGAATCTGCTTCAGGACATGTTGACGCGCGAAAATCTCAACCTGGGGAAGCGCGTCGTTCCAATCGAGATTCGAGTCGTTGACCAAGTGGTAGCCCGGACGCCCCATGCTGAGCGAGTTCAGGTAAGGAAAATAGTTCGGGTAGGCGCGTGTTGCTGTGACGATGGAAGCGAGCGCGAGCGCAACGGTCAGCCAACTTCCGACACGGGCTGTTTGCGGGCTCGAATCGCGCAGCAGTTCCACCGCACGCGGAAGCGGAGCGAGCAGCAAAACGATCAGCGCCAACGCAATCGAGAAATGGCGAATGCTGATGTCCAATCGATTAAGCATGCAAGCCACGAGGAAAACCACCAAAGAAATCCAGATGCTGCGCCAGTACGGCTCCATGCCGGAAGGTATTGGAGATTGCGCGGGTAAACGGCGCTTCACGAGCAACGCCGTTCCTGCCGCAAGAACGAGCAGCAAGAGAAACGCCAACTGCGATTTCAAGAGGAAGAGCAGGGGAAAATAAAACCAGACTCCGTGCGGATACGCGTGGCCCAGGATGAAAGTGGGTCGGCTTCCGGCGCTGAGCGCAAACAGCACCAGCCCACGCAAGTAGAGCCATACCGGCATGAGCAGCCGCCGGAGAATCGGCGAAGCCGGAAAATGAGGGATGAGTCCAAAGGAATCCGTCGGTTGGTTCCAGGACAGCACAAAATAAACCACGTAAACGAATAACCCAGCCCACAGCGTTCCTTTAGCAAGATTGCGCCACGCCCGCCGGCGCCAGCTTCGCAGTTCGATCTTCTCAACCGGCTGCTCCGGTAGCCGCTTGCACCGCAAACTCAATGCAAAGACGACGAAGACGAAGAACAACAGTCCCGAGGAAAACTTGGAAAGCAAAGCCCCGGCCGATGCCGAACCAAACTTAATAACCGTTCCTCGCGACGGCGAGCGCCACATATTCGGAAGTTGCCAGACCGTCAACACCCAGAACAGCGTGACGGCGGTGTCAGTAAGCACGAGGGGGCCAAACGCGAGAAACGCCGGCATGGTCACGAAGGCAGAGAGACACAGCAATCCTGCCCAGGCGCCACCCAGCCGCGAGCCATATACGTAAAGAACGAATCCCAATAACAACGTCAGCAGCAACATAGGCACTCGTGCCCAACGCAGGGTCGAGTAAGGATCATTCCAGCGCATCAGGAACCAGTCGCCAAAGACCCACTCGGCCAAATACTGGTGGAAGATCTTGTCGCTGAAAGTCCAGGAGAGATGGGAATAATCAGCGTGCGCTCCTCGCAGAACCAGAGGCAACGCAGCCACTGCTTTCGCCAATGGAGGATGCTCCTCGTTCATCCGCATATCCAATTTCTGCAGATAACTCACGCCAGCGGCAATGTGAGCCACTTCGTCGATGGTCACGGATTCGTGTCTCGCAGCGCCCCCCGCAAGCAGGGCCATCAAGACAAGCAGCGCGCCTGCGGCGAGGCAGAATTTTATAGCTGTGGTCAATTTCTCTTATCCTCGCAGGATGAAACCGAGAGGTTAGCACAGCGGATTCGGAGAGGTGTCACAGCAATCAAGCAATGCACGACGCGTAATTGTAATTAGATCGCTCGGCCGTTCGCTGTGACGCGGCTCGCCGCATATGGTTCGTCGCGGCGGAATCAGGTAAGATACTTCGTCGTTTGCTCTGCCGACAAATGAACCGAGAATATCACCGAGGATATAGCCAAGAACTTTATCGCGACATGGAAGCGCTGGTCTTCGGACATGGCGGTTCGCCGCTGTTGGTCTTTCCGACGTCGATGGGAAGGTTCTTTGAATACGAAGACCGTGGCATGATCGGCGTGCTGGCGTCGAAGATTGAGAATGGCGAGCTGCAAGTATTTTGTCCTGACGCGGTCGACACGGAAAGCTGGTACAACAAAAGTGTTCATCCGCGGCAGCGCGTGCTGCGCCATCTGCAGTATGAGCGCTATATTCTGCACGAGTTCCTTCCCTTTGTTCGGTGGAAAAACCCGACGCCCAGACTAGCCGTCACTGGATGCAGCTTCGGCGGGTACCACGCGGTCAACTTTGCGCTGAAGCATCCTGACGTGGTGACCCATTGCGTGGCGATGAGTGGAGCGTACGATATTCACCAGTTTCTTGACGGCTATTACGACGATGATTGTTATTTCAATTGCCCGGTCGACTATCTGCCAAAGATGAATGACGACTGGTTTCTCAGCCACTACCGGCAGATGAAGATTGTGCTGGGATCGGCGGACTGGGACATGTGTCTGGATCAAAATGTGAAGCTGTCGGCGATGCTGAACGAAAAAGCAGTACCGAATTGGCTGGATGTATACGGCGATCACTCGCAGCATGATTGGCCGCTGTGGGAGCGTATGGCGGGGAAATACTTCGGCTAATGCCCCGTAGAGACGTAGCTTGCTACGTCTTTCTTGTCGCTTATGGAAGGAGAGACGTTGCATATAACGTCTGTACAGGAGAATCGCTGATGAAGAAGATTGGAATTCTGTTTGGGATGGAAAATACTTTTCCGCCTGCTTTTGTGGAAAAAGTCAACAGCATGAAGGTCGACGGCGTGACCGCCGAGTTCGTGAAGTTGGGTGGAGTAAAGATGGCGGACCCCAGCGGGTATCGGGTAATCGTTGACCGGATTTCGCAGGACATTCCTTTCTACCGGGCTTATTTGAAGAACGCGACACTGACCGGAACGATCGTAATCAATAATCCGTTCTGGTGGACGGCCGACGACAAGTTCTTCAATTATGCGCTGGCGAGCAAGCTGGGCGTGGCGATTCCGCCGACCGTGCTCTTGCCTCACAACAAGCACCCCGAGGGCACAACTGATCAATCCATGCGAAATCTGATCTATCCGTTGAATTGGGATGAGATTTTTGAGTATGTCGGCTTCCCTGCCTTCTTGAAACCGTATTCGGGCGGCGGCTGGAAGCACGTTTACAAGGTTCATTCGCCCGAAGAATTCTTCTATCACTACAACCAGACGGGCGATTTGTGCATGACTTTGCAGCATGGAGTAGAGTTCAAGGAATATTTCAGGTGTTACGTAGTCGGTCAGGAGAAGGTGAAAATTATGTACTACGACCCGCGAGCGCCATTCCATGAGCGCTACTTGCGAAATCCTGTTCCCGCCGATGCCAAATTGCTAGAACGCGTGGAGAAGGACGCGCTGACGTTGTGCCGCGCTCTGGGTTATGACCTGAATACGGTCGAGTTTGCGGTGGAGGACGGGATTCCTTACGCGATCGACTTTATGAATCCAGCGCCTGATGCGGAAGCCACTTCGGTGGGCCAGGAAAACTTCGAGTGGGTAGTGAATGCTGTCGCGGAAATGGCCGTGAAAAAAGCTCTTAGCGACGAGAACCCGGCCCAGGAGTTGCGCTGGGCGGCGTTTCTGGCGGGAACAAGTACGACGCCGACAGCCAAGACTCCAGCCAAGAAACGGGCGAAAGCGTGAACCACGACGGATTCGCCAGGAACTTCAGATCGGACTAGCTTTAGATGTGGCTAATCAGGAGAATGGCAACGCAACGCCTATGACAAGGACGCTCACCTTCGTCAATTGCGTTCTCGCTTTGTTGGCGACGGGGTGTCTGCATTCAGGCATCGGGCCACGCTCACTGCCGGTCGACCGTGCTTCGTACAGCGTTTCTTTGGCGGATTCCTGGAAGGAGCAGACTCTACTCAACATCGTCAAGATCCGGTACATCGATCCGCCTATTTTCGTAGACATCGGGAACATCGTGGCCAGCTATTCGCTGGCACAAAGTGCGACCCTTGGTGGAACGATCCTCCCCAAAGGGGGAAGCAATCTCACCCTGGGTGGGAGCGGTACGTTCATCGATTCGCCGACCGTCACCTACACGCCGTTGACTGGCAGCGCCTACATCAGGGGTCTGCTGACGCCGTTGTCGCCCACAGTGGTATTTTCCACTGTCCAAAACGGAGCAGGCACCGACTCAATCCTGCTCTCGTCGGTGGCTTCGATCAACGGTTTGAAAAATCAACAGGCAACCATGAACGGAATCACGCCCGCGGACCCGGACTTCCATCGCGTCCTGTCGTTAATGCGTCAGATTGAGGTTTCGGGCGCGGTGAGAGTGTATGTCAAGGAGGATGCCAGCCATCAGCAATCCAGCATTCTCGCCGTGCATCTCAAAGACATTCCCCCGGATACTCAAGACGCGATAAGGGAATTGCGGGTCTTGCTGCACTTGAACCCAGACGCAACAGAGTTCAAGCTGGTCTACGCTCCACTCCCTTCCAGCGACACAGAAATTGCAGTGCTGACCCGCTCCATTGTGGGTTTGATTGCGAACCTGGCGGCGCAAGTAGAAGTGCCTCCGGAAGACCTGGTCCGGCACCGTGCGTTTCCGGGATTCGAAGCAAATCATGACGTTCCCAATATCGTCCCGCTGATTCGCATCCACAGTTCGAATACGAAACCCGCCGATGCATTTGTCCGCATCTACTATCGCAACACCTGGTTCTGGATCGACGACGGCGACCTTGATTCCAAGCACGTCTTTGCACAACTGATGCAGCTCTTTACCATGGCCGATACCGGCGCCAGGGAGCAGAGTCTCCCTGTGATCACCATCCCCGTTCGTTAAGGTCGGGCAGGCTAACGGCTAAGATCCAGCGAGGCAACCCTTCGCAGAAATACACGGCACGACCGGCGGGAGATAGCCGTGGCTACAATCGGCACCGCCGATTTTAGCTGCGGCCCAGATTCTCGATTGCTATACTATGTGGGCCCTCAGGTGGGCTGCCGCGCGCGGCTGGCAGCACGAGTCATCCCCCGGAAACACAGCGATTATGTTGCCCACATTCACTATCGGGATTGAAGAGGAATACCAAACGGTAGACCCCGTCACCCGCGACCTGCGTTCTCACATTCATACCGAGATGATGGAGCAGGGACGGCTGCGCCTCCAGGAACGGGTGAAGGCGGAGATGCATCAGGCCGTGGTCGAGGTGGGAACTTCGGTTTGCACGGGTATCAAAGACGCCAAGGCCGAGGTGAAAACTCTGCGCCGGGACATGGTCAAACTGGCGCGGGAAAATGGGCTCAGGCTGGCTTCAGCCGCGACCCACCCTTTTGCGGATTGGCGCGTGCAGGAGATCACGCCCGACGAACGGTACAAGCACATCGTCGAGGATATGCAACTGGTGGCGCGCGCTAACCTGATCTTCGGTTTGCACGTCCACATCGGGATCGAGGATCGCGAGGTTGCGATCCAGTTAATGAATCATGCGCGCTACTTTCTGCCGCACATCCTCGCGCTCTCAACCAACTCGCCGTTCTGGCTGGGCATGAACACCGGCCTGAAGTCGTACCGGTGTAAGGTATTCGATAAGTTTCCGCGGACCAACATTCCGGATTATTTCCCTAGCTGGGGGGAATACGAAAACTTTATCAAGCTGCTAATCAAGACTAATTGCATCGACAACGCGAAAAAGATCTGGTGGGACATTCGGCCGCATCCATTCTTCAATACTTTGGAATTCCGGGTGTGTGATATTCCGATGCGGGTGGATGAAACCATTGCGCTGGCTGCCCTCATTCAAGCAACCGTTGCCAAGCTGTATAAGCTACACTCGGCGAATCAGGGCTTCCGGCTCTATCGGCGCGCACTGGTTATGGAAAACAAGTGGCGCGCTGCGCGGTACGGGCTGGAAGGCAAGCTGGTGGATTTCGGCAAGCAGGAGGAAGTTCCGGCTCGCGATTTGATTCTGGAATATTTGGACTTCGTGGACGATGTAGTTGATGAGTTGGATTCGCGCGAGGAATTGAATTACATTCACGAGATCCTGGAAATGGGAACCGGGGCGGATCGCCAGTTGCGTGTGTTCGAAGAGACCGGTGACCTGAAGAAGGTAGTGGATTACATCATTGAAGAGACGGAAGTCGGAGTGACGGATGTGCCGGTCACAGCTTCCGCTAGAAAAGTAGGGTAATGAGCGTTCCTGTCAGCACATCCAACCGCAATTTTAATACGATCCCCTTCGACCCTGAACTCACTCCCGGAGCCCGCAACGCGGTAAGGGTATGTTTGCGCGTGCAGCCCGGCGAGAAAGTCACGGTTATCACCGACGAGGCCACCAAGGAAATCGCGGCCAGCATGGTTCGCGAATTGGAAGCTGTGGCGGCTCCGTACCGTGCGTGGGTGCTTGAGGACTTGGCGCCGCGGCCGCTGGGCGATCTTCCGCAGGAAATCCTCGAGGATCTCGAAACCAGCCAGGTCAGCATCTTTGCGGTGCAGGCGCAGGCCAATGAATTGCATTCGCGCATGCAGATGACGGATGTGGTCAATCGGCGCAAGATTCGCCATGCTCACATGGTGAACGTCAACCGGCAGATCATGCTTGAGGGGATGCGGGCGGATTTTCTTAAGGTGGATCGCATCAGCGTCAAAGTGGTCGAAAAGGTACGCCGAGCCAAGCAGGTCCGAGCGAAAACACCCGCAGGAACCGATCTGGTCGCGGATTTGAGTCCAAATTATCGCTGGGTGAAGACCAGCGGAATCATCAGCCCAGACAAATGGGGGAATCTGCCCGGCGGAGAAGTTTTCACGACGCCGGGCGAAGTCAACGGAACGTTTGTCATTGATGGAGTCGTCGGCGATTGGCTTTGCGCCAAGTTCGGTAGTTTGCGGGAGCATCCACTGACCATTCGGGTAAAGGGTAATCGCGTGGTCGAGGCGCACTCAACAAACCCTGACCTGGAAAAGGATTTCTGGAGCTACACCCATACCGACGAGAACAGCGATCGCGTCGGCGAGTTTGCGATTGGTACGAATATCGAATTGAAGGACGTGATCGGTCAGATTCTCCAGGACGAGAAATATCCCGGGGTGCATATTGCCTTCGGCAATCCTTACGGCGCGCACACCGGGGCGGAGTGGTACTCGTCTACTCACATCGACGTGGTGGGAAGAAAGTTCGATATTTGGGTTGACGACGAACAGATCATGCGAGATGGCAAGTTCTTGTTGGAAGCGTAAAGGACCTGTAGAAACGTTGCTTGCAACGTCTTGGCGCGTGGCCAAACCGCGGACGTAGCAAGCAATCTACAGCCAAATCATGATTCCTGCCCTGCGACAGCAGTTCAACGCGAACTTCACGCCGGAGAAATACCAGGCTTTTCTGAAGTTGATGGAAGAGCGCTGTGGTGGTCCGGTTCAGTTCCAGGTTTCCGAAACGCCCTGCTTCTTTCCCAAGCCGCTGCTGGACCAGATGTCGCAGTATGGTAAGGAGCTGATCCAGCAGTTGGGCGGACTGGAATACCGCAAAGCATCGTTCGACGCGATCCCACCTGACTTCAATGTTCCCCATGAAGCGCCGCATCCCATGTTCATTCAAGTGGATTTCGGTCTGGTGCGAGACGCGGCTGGCAAGCTGCAGCCCAAGCTGGTTGAGCTGCAGGGTTTCCCATCTCTCTACGCGTATCAGGCCATGCTGTCGCAAATCTACATGGAGGTCTTCGAACTCGACGAAAACCTGAAGTATCTGCTGGGCGGCTTGGACTGGGAGGGATACAAGAAGCTGCTGCGGCGCGCCATTCTGGGCGATCACGATCCGCAGAATGTGGTTCTGATGGAGATCGATCCCAGTCATCAAAAGACGCTGCCGGATTTTCTGCTGACGGAAAAGCTGCTTGGCATCCCCACCGTCGACATTGCCTCAATCGAAAAGAGAGGCAAGGAGCTCTTTTACGAGAAGGACGCCAGGCGCATTCCCATCCGGCGCATTTACAACCGCGCCATCGTGGATGAGTTGGTACGCAAGAAGCTCAAGTTTTCCTTTAACTTTACCGACGAACTCGATGTCGAGTGGGCCGGACACCCCAACTGGTACTTTCGCATGAGCAAGTTTTCCTTGCCTTTCCTGCGTCATGACTGCGTCCCCAAGACGTCCTTTCTCGATCGCGTGGAGCCGCTGCCGAACGACCTGGAAAACTATGTGGTCAAGCCACTATTTTCCTTCGCCGGGTTGGGCGTCATTCTTAACCCGACAAAAGAAGACCTGGCGAACATACCAAAGCAGAAACGCTCGCAGTACATTCTGCAGGAACGAATGCACTTTGAGCCGGTGATTGAAACTCCTCTAGGTGGGACCAAGGCCGAGATTCGAATCATGTATATCTGGCTGGACGAACTGCTGCCGGTGATGACCATTATCCGCATGGGACGCGGGCTGATGATGGGGGTGGACCACAACAAAAACATGCAATGGGTTGGCTCGTCGGCTGGGTTTTATTTGGAGTGATGGGCTAGGCCCCAGCTCTAGGCTTCGGGCTTCTGGTTTTGGGCTCTCGGCTCCGGTTTCCGACCTTTCGAGTTTGGCTTGCAGTTCTCGGTTCCTTGTTCTCGGTTCCCAGTTCCCTTCACGAGGTGGTTGACCTAAGCCCCGGCACAGCCTAACATTACCGCGAACGGCGGTTCGCCCCCATGGTTGGCCAGACAGTCTCCCACTATCGCATCCTGGGAAAAATCGGCGGTGGAGGCATGGGCGTTGTCTATGAGGCGGAAGACATGCGCCTCGGCCGCCACGTTGCCTTGAAGTTCGTTCCCGACAATCTGCTGGGCGATCGTAAGTCTCTGGACCGATTCGAGCGCGAAGCCCGCGCCGCGTCGCGATTGAATCACCCGAACGTCTGTACCATCCACGACATCGAGGACAACGACGGCCATCCCTTCATCGTGATGGAGAGGCTGGAGGGTGAAAGCCTGAAGCAGCGCATTCACGGGAAGCCGATCGAATTTGAAGAACTTCTCGATATTGCCACACAAGTGGCAGAGGCGCTGGAGGCGTTTCACGCCAAGGGAATCATTCACCGCGACATCAAACCTGCCAACTTATTCATCACCACGACCGGGCAAGTGAAAATCTTGGACTTTGGCTTGGCCAAGTTGTCACGCGACCAGGGCGTGGCCGCGTCCGAAGACACGCCGTATGAGGATTCGCTCACTGCCGTCGGCGTAGTCCCCGGGACTGCGGTTTATATGTCGCCGGAACAGGCGCGCAGCGAAGACCTTGACCCGCGAAGCGATCTGTTTTCTTTCGGCGTCGTGCTCTACGAAATGGCTACGGGCAAGAAGCCGTTTCAGGGAGCGAACGTCGTGACCACGCTGGATGCGATGCTTCATCACAAGCCCGTGGCGCCCCGCACATTGAACCCGCTTCTCCCTGCGCAGATTGAGGGCATTATCGGGAAGGCGATGGAAAAGGATCGCGATAAGCGCTACACAGGCGCGGTCCAGATGAAGACCGACCTGCAGCGCCTGAAGAAGCAAACCGAATCAGGATCGGTCAAGACGAATTCGCGGGAAGCAACCCTGCGCGTGGCCACAAATGCGTTCCAGACCTCGAGCGCGTGGCAAAAATACTTGCTGTTGGGGATGGCTGGGCTTTTGATCGCGGTGTTGGGCGCGGTGGGCGCATGGTGGTTCAAACACCGCAGCACGAGCGCGACCGCCGGTGGGAATGCCATCGCGGTGCTTCCATTGCAGAACATGAACGGCGACTTTAGCGTCGATTATTTGCGCTTTGCGCTGGCCGACGAAATTTCCAATGTGTTGACCCACAGCCGGACGCTCGACGTACGACCTTCCGGGGTCACGCGGAAATATACAAGTCCTGATGTTGACCCACAAAAGGTGGGACGTGAACTGCACGTAGGCAGTGTCCTCACCGGGCACTTCCTGCGGCAAGGAGACCATCTCCTGGTGACCTTAGAAGCCACTGAAACCAAGACCAACCGGATGTTGTGGCAGACGAATTTCACCTCATCCAGCGAGGACTTGCTCGCCCTGCAATCCCAGCTAGCCAATCAACTCCGCCAGGGTTTATTGCCTATTCTCGGTGCGGCAGGAAGTTATCTCGATACCGGCACTCGTCCCAAGAGCCAGGAAGCTTACGACCTCTACTTGCACAGCCTCGCCTTGCCGCATGATGCCGGACCGAACAAGGATGCGATCGCAGTTCTGGAACATGTTGTGCAAGTGGATCCGAGCTATGCTCCTGCCTGGGAAGAACTCGGCGTGCGTAGTTATTATGACGCCGACTACTCCAACGGCGGAGAAGAGATGTTCCAGCGTTCCAACAAGGCGTCTGAACGTGCAATCGCGCTTGATCCCAACCGGATCGTGGCTGCGGGCCAGTTGATCACGAACCGGGTCGAGAGAGGTGAGTTAACCAAGGCATACGAGGCGGCACAGGCATTGGTAAAGAGCCGTCCGGAAAGTGGACAGGCTCATTTCACTCTGGCTTTCGTTCTTCGCTACGCCGGCATGCAAGATGAAGCGGCACGCGAGTGCGATACGGCGATCGAGTTATCACCTGGGAACTATCAGTTCCGGTCGTGCGCCTGGGCGTTCATGGAGTTGGGCCGACCTCAGCGCGCCATGGATTTTGTTCGTCTGGATGCTGGCTCGGAATGGGCCAACTCCGCAACTCCGTCGGTTCTTATACGCGAAGGTAAACTGGCGGAGGCACGCGAAGCCGTAAAGAAGATTTCGAACAATCCCCGCTACCATCGGGATTTGCTCGAAGCTTGTTTGGGGATGCGGCCCGCTTCCGACTTGGATAAAATTACGGCTGACACAGAAGCTTCCGTGCTCGCGGAGCCCGATCCCGAGCCTTGGTACTACGAAGGAACGATCATGGCATTCTGCGGAAAGCCTGCGATTGCTCTGCATATGCTCACGGCAGCGGTTGAGCAGAACTATTGTTCCTATTCGGCTCTGCTGTCGGATCCCTTGCTGGCAAATCTGCGCAGCAGCAAGGACTTTGATGCGGTGCTGACCGCAGCCCATGAGTGCCAGGAAAACGTACGCAACCCGCAGGGTCAGTGAATCAGGTAGGATTGTTAGTGGGATTGCGGCTACCCTTTTTGGTCCTACTCAGTTATGACTAAGACGCGATATCAGGAGAAATATTGCTTCCCGTCCGCAAGAAAAATAATCCTCTACTTATGACCGACGATGACCGTGGGGTCTGGCACCGACGATTTCGGCCTGGCTCGGTGCAGTTTGTTCTTGCTTTGTTCTTGATCTTGCTGGCGACCGTCGCCGCGCTTTGGCAAACCACGCCAAATCCGGCAAGCGCCGCTCCGCGGTTTATAGATCCCTTGCCGCAGGACACGGGCGCTGCCGGGTTGCAGGAAACCCTGTTGCGGCTGCGGACCACTGTGCACCTGATGCAAACCGTGGCCCACCCCGATGACGAAGACGGCGGTCTGCTGACGCTGGAGTCGCGCGGAAAGGGTGCGACGGTTTTACTGCTGACGCTGAATCGCGGCGAAGGCGGACAGAACAAAGTCGGCAGTAATTTGTTCGACGTCCTTGGCGTATTGCGGACCCTCGAACTGCTCGGAGCCGACCGCTATTACGGCGTGGAACAGCGCTTCACGCGAGTTGCGGATTTTGGCTTCTCCAAGAACGCCGACGAGACATTTCAGAAGTGGCAAGGTCACGATATTGCGCTCGGTGACATGGTGCGGGTGATTCGTACTTTTCGGCCGGACGTCCTGGTCGCCCGCTTTTCCGGCACCGATCGTGATGGACATGGTCATCACCAGGCTTCGTCGATTCTTACGCGTGAAGCGTTTCGTGCAGCGGCCGATCCAACTCGGTTTCCCGAGCAGATCAATGAAGGCTTGCTGCCCTGGCAGGGGAAGAAACTCTACATCGGAAACGTATGTGGATTTGGCGCTCAAACGTGTCCGGCGGAGAACTACACGGTCCGGCTGAATACGGGAGAGCCGAGTCCGAGGCTGGGCATGTCCTACGCTCAGTTTGCCGTGGAGGGATTGCGGCATCAGCTTTCGCAAGGTGTGGGAGCGTTTTCTGTCGATGCTGGACCTCGCTATACCTATTACAAGTTGGTGGATTCGGTTTTGCCGTCCACAACCGACAAAGACGGTCACGAGCAGGATTTCTTCGACGGGATCGACACGAGTCTACCGGGCCTGGCGTCTCGATTGGGAGCGGAAGAATCGAAGGTGCCGTGGCTGCGTTCGGAGCTGACGGAGGTTGCGAGCCAAGTCCAGACTGCAACCCAACGAAGCGAAAAAGAAACCAGCGGCGCAGTCGAGCCGCTACTTGTCGCATTGCAGAACCTCGATTCCATCATAAGCCGCGTAGACAGCAGCGAGATCGCCACGCCGCGCAAGCGGGATTTGTTAGAAGAGCTTCGTGAAAAACAGCAACAAATGCAGAAAGCGCTCAACCTGTCTATGCAGATCTCGTTAGAGGCGACGGTCGCTCCTCCGCAGGGCGCGGGTTTGCCGAAGGAGGCATATGCGTTAACGGCTGTTTCTCCTGGCCAGAAGTTTCTGGTAAGAGTCAAATTTCACAATGGCTCAAAGTACAAGCTCATAGTAGACGGCCTGCGCCTCGATGCTCCCCAAGGTTGGGCGAAGCAGATCGACAAAGAAGTTTTCCTGGCGGCCGCTCCCAGCGAGGATCAGTATGCGAACTTCGTCGTGCAGATTCCTGCTGACGCCGCTGAAGGCCATTTCTACACGCGTCCCTATTGGCATCGCGCTGACCCGGAAACAGAGAGCATCAATACAATCGATGATGAGCGATACGTTACTCTGCCCTTCCCGCCGCCTCCATTTCATGCGGCGATTGAGTATCACACTCATCACTCGGCGCACGATCTAACCCTGTTAGGTGGGACACATAAGTTGGGAGGTTCGGACGGCCCGGAGACAGAGATTTCGTCTCCAGCGGTCGCGCAGTTCGTAGATGACAAAGGCGAAGAGCGGACGCGACCTCTCGCAGTCGTCCCCGCGTTTTCCGTCATGCTGGAACCCGGGCAACAAGTAATACCAACAGAGGGGGACGGGGAGAAGCGCGTGAAAGTGGGAGTTACGAGCAATTTGTCCGGGGCTGTCAAAGGCACGCTTCATCTCGAAGCGCCTGCAGGCTGGGCGATTGAGCCCGAGAAATTATCGATGGAGTTTCACAAGCACGGCGAGAAGCAGGAGTTCGAGTTCAAAATATCTCCGGCGAGCCTGAAGGAAGGACGCGCGACAATCCGCGCGGTTTTTGAGTCGGGCGGAGTGAATTACAACGAGGGTTACAGCCTGGTTACGCGGGAGGATCTCGACAGCTTTTATTATTATCAGCCTGCATTGCAGCGCATCAGCATCGTCGATGTGAAAGTGCCCAAAGATTTGAGAGTCGGCTACATCATGGGCGCGGGCGACGATATTTCTACGGTGCTCGCACAACTTGGCATGAAAGTTACTCTTATTCCGGCCGACAAACTCGCTAGCGAGGACCTGAGCCAGTACCAGACAATTGTTCTGGGCATCCGCGCTTACGATACGCAAAAGGACCTCGCGGCCAACAATAAAAAGCTACTGGATTTTGTCCGTAACGGCGGCACGTTGCTGGCGCAATACAATACCGGCGTCGCTGATTTCAACAAAGGACAATTCATGCCCTATCCCGCGCAGCTCAGTCGGGCGCGGGTTTCGGTCGAAGAAGCTCCCGTGGACATTCTGGCTCCTGATGATGACATCTTTCACTTCCCCAACCAGATCACGCAGCACGACTTCGACGGATGGGTGCAGGAGCGAGGACTGTATTTCATGGATCAGTGGGACAGCAACTTCAAGCCGCTGCTGGCTTCCCATGATCCCGGAGAGTCTCCGCAGAAGGGCGGCTTGTTGCGCGCGCAATACGGCAAAGGAACATATATTTACACCGGATATGCTTTCTTCCGCCAGTTGCCTGCGGGAGTGCCCGGAGCAATCCGACTGTATGTGAACTTGTTGAGCGCGGGACATGAGAAGAGCGATGGTCGATAGCTAGTTCTCGGATTTCGGTTCTCGGTTGTTCGCCGAATGCAGCCTCCCTCCCAGACCGATCAAGGCTTTCCGCGCCTGATTCGCGGCGTGGGGCTCGGCAGCGCGACCGCGCTCAACATGATCGACATGATCGGCGTGGGCCCGTTCATCACCCTCCCGCTGATAGTGAGCGCAATGGGTGGGCCACAGGCGATGCTCGGCTGGATCTTGGGCGCGATCTTCGCCATGTGCGATGGCCTAGTCTGGGCGGAACTGGGCGCAGCCATGCCACAGTCGGGCGGTTCGTATGGCTATTTGCGCGAGATCTATGGGCCGAATCGCCTGGGCCGGCTGATTTCATTTCTCTTCGTCTGGCAACTTTCTTTTAGCGCACCGCTCTCAATCGCGTCGGGATCCATTGGCCTTGCGGGATACGCGTCGTACTTCTGGCCTGGACTGGAAAAACAATACATTGCACGCCATTGGAGCGTGCCGCTGCCGCTGCTCGGCCGGCTGCAACTGCATTGGCTGGTTTCGGGAGCGACGTTTGTGGCAATTGGTATGGTCGCGCTGGCAACTGTGCTTCTGTATCGCAAGATCACGAGCATTGGATGGATTTCGAAGCTGCTGTTGGCAGGCGTGCTCGGAACCACGTTCTGGATCATTATCGCGGGACTCAGCCACTTCGATGCTTCCCAAGCGTTCAGTTTTCCGCCGGGCGCGTTCACCCTGTCGCGAGATTTCTTTCTCGGGCTCGGCTCGGCGATGTTGGTCGCGACTTACGACTACTGGGGATATTACAACGTCGCTTTTCTGGGAGATGAGGTCAAAGAGCCGGGGAAAACGATCCCGAGGGCGATCCTGCTATCCATTTTTCTAGTGGCGTGTCTATACGTTGTGATGAACATGAGCATTCTGGGCGTGGTGCCGTGGCGGGAGATTCAGGCTGGCCAAGACAATCGCGGCTTGTATGTTGTGTCGGTTTTTATGCAGAAGATTTATGGGCCATGGGCTGCGAACCTGGCGACAGGACTCGTCATGTGGACGGCGTTCGCCTCAGTTTTTTCCCTCATGCTGGGATATTCCCGAGTACCGTACGCGGCCGCACTTGACGGAAACTATTTCAAAGCGTTTGCCCGCGTGCATTTGGAGGGACGTTTTCCCTACGTCTCGTTGCTCGCACTAGCCGCGGTCGCCGCGCTGTTTTGTTTTCTATCGCTGGCAGATGTAATCGCTGGGCTGGTGGTGATTCGCATTACTTTGCAGTTTCTGGTGCAAGCGATCGGCCTGATCGTGTTGCGCATTCGTCGTCCCGACTTGCCGCGGCCATTCCGCATGTGGTTCTACCCGCTGCCCGCATTAGCGGCATCCGTCGGATTCTTATTCGTCCTGGTCTCACGCACCAACTCACTTACCCAGATTCGCTATGCTGCGCTGATCCTCGTTAGCGGCGCAGCGATATATCTGTTGCGAGCCTGGCGGCAGCGGGAGTGGCCGTTTGCAGAGCGAGTACCGGCGGAAAGAGTCGCAAGCAATTGACCATGGCCGGAGCGGCGAAAGCATCGATGCCACCGAGTTTGACCAGAGCAGCGAACCGTTCGGCGTGGGCTCCGTTAGGCGAGCCTCTTTTTCGTTCCCTCTGGGTAGCAGCGGTAATCTCATACACCGGAACCTGGATGCAGAACGTGGGCGCGGGCTGGCTCATGACCCAGCTCACAATGTCTCCGTTCATGGTGGGCCTGGTGCAGGCGGCGAGCACGCTTCCAGTATTTCTCGTCATCTTGCCGGCTGGCGCGCTTGCTGACATGGTCGACCGCCGGCGGCTCCTGCTGATCACGCAGGGCTGGATGGTTGCGGCCGCAGCTTTGCTAGGCATTTTCACACTGCTCGGGACTGTGACGCCGTGGATTTTGCTCCTGTTCACATTCATGCTGGGGCTGGGTGCGGTGATGAACGATCCGGCTTGGCAAGCCATCACGCCAGAGATTGTTTCTCCCGCCCAGCATGCGCCCGCAGTCGCCTTGAACTCTGTAGGATTCAATGTGGCTCGTGCCGTGGGCCCTGCGCTCGGGGGCATTGTGATCGCCATCGAAGGTTCGGGCGTTGCTTTCCTGCTGAACGCGGCTTCGTTTTTTGGAGTCATCTTTTTCCTTTATCGCTGGAAGCGTCCCCACTTCGAGAATATGGAAAAGGGGCGCGTCTCCGATGCCATCCTGACCGGCCTGCGTTATGGCCGCGACGCTTCCGTGGTGCGTTGCGTACTTGTCCGCACGGGCGCGTTCAGTTTGGCAGCGAGTTCCCTGCTGGCCCTGCTCCCCATCGTTGCTCGACCACACGGTGCCACGGGCTACGGCTTGCTGCTTGGGTCATTCGGACTGGGCGCATTAGCCGGCGCAGCAGTGTTGCCTCGATTGCGAAGTACGCTCTCTGTGGACGGTGTTGTCACTGTCGCCATCTTGATGTTTGCCGCTATGACTTTCGCCGCGGGACGAGTGCAAACATTCGGCTGGCTCGAACTGGTTTTGTTCACCAGCGGAACTGCCTGGATTGCCATCCTCGCTTGTCTCAATGTTGCCGCACAGACGATGTCGCCTTCGTTTCTGCGGGCGCGGGCGCTCTCGTTGTACCTGCTAGTGCTGCAAGGAGGAATGGCAATCGGCAGCGCGCTTTGGGGCGCGCTGGCCAGCCGCGTCGGAATTCCAACCACATTTCTGTGCTCCGCAATTGCGCTTGTGGTTGGACTGGTAAGTGTGCGACGCTATCCGCTCACGTCGCAGGAGTTACAATATGCGCCGTCCGTGGTGCGGGATTAAAGCCAAGCTTGGGTTCTAGAGTTCCGACGCTCACTTTCAAGGAGATCTCTTATGCCAAAGATGAAATGGATGTTGGCCTGCGCGCTTCTTCTGGCTGGTAGCAGTCTGGTTCTGGGGCAAGAAACGAAATCGGTGCAACCTCCCACCATTGCCCAAGTTTTGGATCACAGCGTAGCTGGTGTGGAGAAAGAGTTCGTTCCAGCCGCCGAAGCCATGCCTGAGGATAAGTATGCATTTGCCCCTACCAACGGCGAATTCAAGGGCGTCCGCACCTTCGCTCAACAGGTGAAGCATGTAGCCGCCATCAATTACATGATCGGGGCAGCGATCATCGAGGAGAAACCGCCGCTCGAGTTGGGTGGTGAAGACGGTCCCAAGTCGGTGAAAACCAAAGCGGACATTGTGAAATTTCTCGAAGACTCGTTCGCCTACGCCCACAAGGCCGTTGGCACGATCAATGATGGAAATCTCCTGACTCCCATCAAGAATCCCTTCGGCGAAGGCACGGTTACACGGCTGGGCATGGCGACCTTGATCTTCGGACACTGTTTCGATCACTACGGGCAAATGGTGGAATATTTGCGCATGAATGGCATCGTTCCTCCGGCCAGCCGTTAAGGATTAAATCGAGGCGCAGCCGTCGCCTAGTCGTTTTTCTGGTCCTCGCCATCGGGAATTCCCTATGGCACGAAAGTGCCATTTACATGTCCAAGAATGGGAAATATTCTCAGCTTCCCCCTTTTGCTTGAAGGTTTTGCGAGGTGAACTAAACTCTTGAATAGGGAGCAGTGCGCGTCGCAACTGAGTCTACGGGTGGGCCTGCAAGCCTAGCCCGATGGTAGGGAGCAGTAGATGAAGACCAAGAAGTACGGGGCGGCAGATTTGCGCGTACCTGATTCCACACGCGAGCACAACGTCCAGCGTGAAATCGACAGTTTTCTCCGAGCGATTAATTCTTACCCCGACCGATTCGCCCGCGAACCTTACTTGAGTTTCCAACAGCATCTTTCCAGCATTGTGACCGCAGAGCAGCCACCCGGAATAGACGAAGATTTGCGCCGTTGAGTGGGCTCATTTCCCTCGGAATCTCAGCAACGCCGCTGCCTCGTCCCCAGCGCGGTGATCTCTGTGTGAATTAATTCCGGGTTGAGTCCTTGCGCTCGCAGGTGGTCGCGTACTCGTATCTTCGCTTGATTCGCACTCGACTTCGGTTCCAGAAACACCAGTACGGAGGGCCCGGCCCCGCTCAAGGCACTCCCCAATATTCCACGAGTTCCGCTGAGCTTCTGTAATGCGGGCAGGAGAGGACACAGCGATGCGCGGTAGGGTTGGTGGATGCGATCTTCTAATGCGGACGCGAGCAAATCTTTGCGCCCCTGAAGGAAGGCCGCCAACAGCAGCATGGAATTTTGGATATTGGCTACGGCGTCGGCTCGGGAATACTGATTGGGCAGAACTCGGCGCGCATCCTCAGTTCCAAGGCTTTCGTCGGGAACTGCGAGCAACAGCGGCCACTTCCCTTTCGGCCTTAGGTCCGCAATTTGCATTTCACCGTGCGCGGAGACTCGTGCAATTGCCAAACCGCCCATCCAGCAGGCCGCGGCGTTGTCGGGATGATGCTCGCGCTGGGCCGCTTCGTACACGATCCGGGTGTCGGCCCAGCGCAATCGACCAAAGTGCACAGCCAGCGCGATTCCAGCCAACCGCGCCGCCGCGGAGGATCCGCATCCTTTGCCGATGGGAATCTGATTCTCCATTCGCAGTGCGAGCGGTTGCACCGGCCGTCCTGCCTCTTGCAGCACCGCGCGGTAGGTTTCCAGAATAAGATTGTTTTTAAGTTGCGCGCAGATTTCGCGGTCCCGGCCGCGTGCTAGAATCGAGAATTCATTTGCGGAACTTGCCCGTACCTTAAGAAACATCGAGAGCGCAAGCGCGGCAGCGTCGAAGGCCGGACCGAGATTCGCGGAAGTCGCCGGAAGAACAATCTCCAGGGACTGTGGTTTGTGCCGTGTTTTGGCAGCGCGATCCGTCATAGATAAGTTAAGACGTTGCAAACAACGTCAGCACCGCTGTAGAGACGTAGCTTGTTACGTCTCTAATTGGTCATCCGCTTTCTTCAAGGTTTGAATAACAGCGTCCACGGTCGCGTCGAGCACGATGGGCGCGCGCTGTTGAGGCCCGAGAATACCAGCTTCGTTTTCGCTCGTGGTGCCGGCAAACAAATCGCCTCGGTGAAACTTCAAAGTGAATTCTGGATCCTTCAACAAGTGCCCGGTCAAAATCAGGACGACGCTTTCTCCCGGCTTAACGAAGCCTTGCTTCACCAGCTTCTTGAGTCCGGCCAAGGTCACAGCGGACGCCGGTTCACAGCCAATGCCATCGGCTCCGATTTCGGCTTTGCTCAAAGCGATCTCGACTTCGCTGACTTCTTCAACGGCGCCGCCGGTCGCCTGCAGCACTCTAACTGCCTTTTTCCACGATGCAGGATTTCCGATGCGAATGGCGCTGGCCGCAGTTTCAGCCTGTACGGAGAGCAGTTCCTTGCCGCTATTTCCCCGCATCGTCAGCACCAGCGGATTGGCCCCTGCCGCCTGAATGATCGAAACTTTAGGCAACCTCGAGATAAGCCCCAGCTGCCTCATCTCGATGAACCCTTTTCCCAACGCCGACGAATTCCCGAGATTTCCTCCGGGAACAATCACATGACCAGGCGCTTGCCAATCGAGCTGTTCCATCAGTTCGATTGCCGCTGTCTTTTGTCCTTCGAGACGATAGGGATTTACCGAGTTCAACAGATAAACCGGCATCCGTTGAACGACCTCGTTCAGCACGCGCATGCAGCCGTCGAAATCGGTTTTCAACTGACAGGTCACCGCGCCGTAGTCGAGCGCTTGAGAAAGTTTGCCCCACGAAACCTTGCCTTCCGGGATCAGCACCAAACTGCGCATTCCGCCGCGTGCGGAATACGCCGCCATCGAAGCGGACGTGTTGCCAGTGGAGGCGCAAGCAACCCATCGGAATCCCTCACGCCGGGCGACCGATGCCGCAATAGTCATTCCCGTGTCCTTGAACGATCCGGTCGGATTCATGCCCTGGTGCTTGGCGTAGAGTTGCGGCAACCCGGCAACGCGGGCGCAGCCCGGCATTTCATACAGCGGAGTATTTCCCTCGCGCAGCGTGATGACCTCTTGCCAGTCAGCGAAGCTGGGCAACAATTCACGGAAACGCCAGACGCCGCTTTCGTCGACTGGACTTCCGGAAGTGCGGCGCTGGCGCCAGAGAACTCTAAGCGCAGCGGCATCCAGTCGCGTTGTATCACTTGTATTCCAGTTGGGATATACGATCTCCAACAGATCGCCGCAACTGGCGCAACGAAAGTTCCGTTCCGCTTTCTCGAACACTGTGTCGCAACCGATGCATCGCAGTTGCGCTGGGGGGACAGAATTCGATTTTCGTGACGTGTGCTCGGTCATCCGGATTGAGGCCAGCGGAAGATTGACCAGTGCAAGTCTACTTTCCACCGCGCAAGTATTGATCGGTCTTGTTGATCCAGTCGGCGCGCGGCGGATTGAATATGTCGAGGTCGACCGTATCCTCTACTGCTTCTGCCTTGTGCGGCATATGCGGGGGAATAGTCAGCACTTCGCCGGCATTTACTACGATCTCTTTGCCATCAATCCAAAACTTCAGCGCTCCTTCCAGGATATAGGTAATTTGCTCGTTGTGGTGGCTGTGCTCGGGCACGATGCAGCCTTTCTTCAAGAGCACACGCGCCACCATGACGTTTTGACCCACCACGAAGTGGCGTTGCAGCAGAGGATTCAGGTCTTCGAGCTCGACTGAATTCCACGGAATATGCTTCAACTCAGCTCTTGCGCCACTTTTCGTGGTTGCCTTTCGCGCCTTCTCTTTCGAGGTTGGTCGCTTTGCAGATTTCGTTTTTGCCATCAGTGCACCTTTCCTGGATAAAGTCCAACCGCATTGTCATGCAAATAACCATGGGCCATCTGCAGCGCCTGCGCCTCGCTGACCTCGCCCATGGAAATCATTTCCGCCAATGCCGCGGCGAGGGCCGTGCGCGACGACTGCACTCCCAGCCAATAGCTCTCCTCGGCACCCATCACGTCGTTGTAAGGGAACGCATCGGTGCCAAAGGTAATTTTTTCAGGGAATGTCTCTAACCACAGCTTGAGCACGTTTTTAAATTCTGAGGGGTAGAGCAGAACTTCGGTTTCCGACGAATCCAGGTACACGTTCTTCGCCGCAGCCAACCAGATGGCTTGACGATCATAGGGGAATCCTCCGTGGATCATTACAAACTTGACGTTGGAGTACCGCGGATCACGGAGAACATTTTCCAGGTTCATGATGTTGCTTTCGGTGAGGTTGAAGTAATCGCCAGGCCCCACGGCCGAGTGCACGTGGACGGCAAGCTGAAGTCGACCGCCTTCACGAATCAAATAGCGAAACATGAAATCCTGAAAGGTGCGATATTCGTCCTTGCTGGGAATCCCCCCCGCCACGAACCGCTCATAGACGTCCTGCGCATCCTCACGGCTCGGATCGCCGAACTTCGTTGAGCGGAAATACGCGACTTCGAACTTCATGGCGATGCCGCCCTTTTTCTGATTGTCTTCGAGCGTACGGCTCACGAACTTCAGATACTCCGCGAAATCCGCGGGTAACTTGCTCAGGCCTTCCTGCTGCATCCAGCGATGCAGCATCTTCTCCTGCAGGGGGATGTAAACCTCTTCGTCAGCGTTTCGGGAGCGTTCCCGCTGATTGTCGAACGGCCACATGAACGAATCCACAAAGAAAACCCAGACAAACCGTTTGGGATCGAGATAGTCAGCCATCATCGCGCGGTTCGCAACGCCTTGCTCGATGTTCAGTTTGTCTAGAATGTCAGAAAAATAGGCGTTGCCCCTTTCCTTCTTAAGCTCCGCTTTTTTCTGGATCAGCCATTTCGCATGCTCGGGCGAGAGGTCATCGTAGGGATATCCGAAAAGCTCTTTGGCGGCAGAAATGAGTTCCGGGTTCGTGCCACGAATACGGAGTGCATAAATTCCGGGTGGACCGGCCATAGCATCGACGTCAGGATCGTCCGAGAACCCGGGGTGCGCGTGATGATCAAAAATTGGGATCTTTTCGATCTGTGGGAGCAGTCGTTGATAGATTTGCTGCACGTCAGGTCCGGGTAGAGCACGCGCCTGACCTGCGGCGAATATCGACAGACCACAAATCATCATCAAAACCAGCTCCGGGTTTCGATTCATGAGATCTCCGTCCTGCCGTGATTTCCTGACCAGCATTCTGCGTCAACTCTCGTTATCGCACTGCGACAGTTCCCTGCCACGTGGTGGAAACTCGGAGAATCCGCTGCACGGCCTCCTGCAGCGTCGCGGTTGAAGATGCAAACGAGAAGCGAATGAAATCGGCGCCCGCCGCCCCGAAAGCCGCGCCGGGGATGGCCGCGACACCGGCCTCTTCCAGCAGAATGCGGCAGAGTTCTTCCGCGCTCATTCCCGTGCCTGAAATGTTCACCCAGGCGTAGAACGCACCTTCCGGCGGCGAGCAGCGGAATCCGGGAACACTATTCAGGTCACGGATGAACTGCTCACGCCGTTTAGCGAACTCGCGAACCATGCGAGGAGTCGTTCCCTCGCGATCCTTGAGCGCTTCGATGGCCGCATACTGGCTGAACTCGGCGACGCAGGTGTAGCTGTTGACCGCCAGCATTTGCAACGCCGGCACGATGCGGGGCGGCGCAACCGTATATCCCAGGCGCCATCCGGTCATCGCAAAACTCTTGGAGAAGCCGTCGATGATGAGTGTGCGCTCTTCCATTCCCGGATAGTGCATGAGCGAAACATAACGACCGCCGTAAATGATCCGGGCATAGATTTCGTCGGAGAGCACGAGCAGATCATGCTTCACAGCGAGTTCCGCAAGCCGCTGCTGCACTTCGTCGGTATATACCGTGCCGGTTGGATTGCCCGGGGAGTTTGCGATCAGGATTTTTGTGCGAGGTGTAATCTTGGCAGCGATTTCGTCAGGATCCGGTTGGAAACGATTGCGCTCAGAGAGTTCAAATGGTACCGCAACGCCGTTCAGCCCAAGAGTGATGGACAGATATCCGGGGAACCCCGGATCGGGATATAAAACCTCGTCACCAGGATCGATAAGCGCCATCAGCGCCATAAAGAGCGCTATTTTGCAGCCCGGCGCGATGACGATGTTGTCTGCGGAAACTTTTAGGTTGCGCGTGTCGCCAAGATAGGAAGCGATTGCCTCTCGCAAAGTTAGAACGCCGGCAACTGCGCAGTAACGGTCCTTGCCTTCGTCCACAGCGCGTTTGAGGGCCTCATTCACGGATGTGGAGGGATGGAAGTCGGGCTCGCCGAGTTCGAGATGGATGATCGAGCGGCCTTCACGCTCCAGCTCTTTGGCGCGCGCATAAACGGAGAGCGCACCCTCACCCGACATCACTGCCATTCGTGAAGCTAACTTTCGCATTGCTTGCCTTTCCAGAATTTCTTTTACCAATGGAGGTCGGGCGTCCCCGTCCGGCGGGAACGGGCCAGAGTCCCATGCTTCATTTACAGTCCTTTATATAGGCCGCCATCCACGAGTACGGTCTGTCCCGTCACATACGACGCGCGCTCCGACGCCAGCCACACGATTGCGTCCGCAACTTCGCGGGGTTCCCCGACCCGCTTCAGCGGTGCATCTGCGCTCCATCCCTCGAAGATTTCTTGTTCACTCTTGCCCGTAGCTGCTGATCTAGTCTTCGCTAATTCCTTTAGCCGATCGGTTGCGGTGAAGCCCGGCCCGACATTGTTTACGAGTATGCCATCTTTGCCGAATTCGTTGGCGAGACTCTTTACCAGCCCAACAACTGCGGCGCGAACCGCATTGGACAGGACAAGATCCGCAACCGGCTGCTTAGTAGTAATGGAAGTAATTGTAATGATCCGTCCCCAATGCTGGCGTTGCATGTGAGGAATCACTTCGCGAGCGAAATAAACCGTGCTGAGAAAATTCGCATCCACCGCCTTCCGCCATTCTTCGACGCTGGCAGCAAGAAAACCCTTTGCCGGTGGGCCGCCAGCATTGGTCACACAAATGTCCACGCCACCAAATTTCGAAACTACCGCATCGACAAAACGATGCACTGCTTTTTCTTCAGTTACGTCCAGAGCTTGGGCGAACACTTCAGCGCCATACCGCTTCTCGATGTGCTCCGCGGCCGCCTGCAGCGTTTGCGCATTGCGGGCGCACATCGCGACCCGGCATCCCTCGGCAGCCAGAGCCTCCGCGGTTGCACGGCCAATCCCCTGGCTGGAGGCGGCTACAATCGCCACCCGGTTTTTCAGGCCCGTATCCATGAGATTGGAATTATAAAGGGTTGCAACCGTGTTGGACCGAGCTTCGGCTCTCTTGCCCACTTGGCCGGTGAACGATACTCTTAATCCGGTAGTCGCAGATGGAGCCGTGATGAAAAAACATCCGCATCACCAGGAAACTGAAGCCGTCCACGCGGGGGCCGACCTGCAAAAAAAGCACGGCCCCCTAGCCACACCGATCTACCAGACTTCCACCTTTGAGGTTACGGACAACGAGGAACAGTTGCGCGTGACTCCAACGGATATGTTTTACACGCGCTACGGCAACCCCACGAACACCGTGGTTGAGTTGAGAATCGCGGAGCTAGAACGCGCTGACGCTGCCTTGCTATTTGCTTCCGGCATGAGCGCGATTACGACTTCCATCCTGGCCCTGTTGAAAAGCGGTGATCACATTGTGGCGCAACGAGACATCTACGGCGGCGCAGGAAAGTTCTTCGCTCAGTGGCTCCCCAAGCTTAGGGTTGAAACGACATTTGTCGATACCACCGAGTACGAACAACATGCGCGTTCCATTCGACCGAATACCAAACTGCTCTATCTGGAGTCTCCGACCAATCCCACGGTGCGGATCGTTGATTTAGCCAAGGCCGTTGCGATCGCGAAGAAACACAGTCTGATCACCATGATCGATAGCACCTTTGCCACGCCGATTAACCAACGCCCGGTGGAGTTTGGCATCGATCTGGTCATGCATTCCGGCACGAAGTATTTCGGCGGACACTCCGACTTGATTGCCGGCGTTATTGCCGGTCGCAAGGATTTGATCGAAAAGATTCACGAGACTCGGACCACGCTTGGGGGCGTGATGGATCCGCACGCTGCCTGGCTGCTGCTGCGTGGTATCAAGACACTCGCAGTACGGGTGCAACGCCAGAATGAAAATGCCCTGCGGGTCGCACAGTTCCTGGCTCAACATTCCAAAGTGCGAAGAGTTTACTACCCGTTTCTGGAAGGGCATCCACAACGAGCGGTTGCGATGGAGCAAATGCGCGGTGGCGGTGGGATGGTGAGTTTCGAAGTCGAAGGCTCAGGCGACGACGCGCGGCGGCTCACCGAAGCCCTGCACCTCTTCACTTTGGCTCCCAGCTTGGGCGGAGTCGATTCGCTGGTTTCGATCCCCGTGCTCACGTCCCACGCCATGATTTCGGCCGAACAACGGCAGAAGATGGGCGTAACCGAGCAATTGATCCGGCTGTCGGTGGGAATCGAGAATGCGGACGACTTGATCACCGACCTCGAGCAGGCGCTTGCGGTTGTGAGTTCTCCTCAACATGCGCAGGTTGGGTAAGAAAAATCCTGGCCTCACGGGAGGCCAGGTGGGAGGACTGCCTGCACACTCGCTCAGAAAAAGAACTTCAGAGCCAATTGAAGGATGCGCGGGTTGTGAGCGGCATTGGGTTGAAGGAGTCCGTTTCCGAGACAGCTTGGATCGCCGGCCGAACTGTTAGCTCCGCCATAGCAGCCCACCGCGTTGGCGGAAGTGATACCGCTGCCATTCGCATTGTCTGCGGCAGAACCGGCGTCCCCACCCAGCCACGCATACTCTCTGTGATTGAAGACGTTGAAGGCTTCAGCCCGGAATTCGAAGTATTTGCTTTCGGTAACGGCGAAGTGCTTCAGCAGCGCCATATCAAAATTCGTGCGCCAGGGATTGTGCAGAATATTTCTTCCCGCATTGCCGAAAGTGAGTCCTGTGGGAGCTGCAAACGCCGCTGGATTATAGAGCAACGGCGGATTACCCGGTGGCAGCACCGGGATGCCAGCAGTTGGATTGCCCACGAGGTCGGGGTATGAGCCGGCACTCGCGAACGAATTAGAAACTCCGGCGTTGTCGGTAGGTACGCTGGTCGGCGAGCCGTTCACGGAGCTGCCGCAAGGACTGCAGCCCTGGTTATAAACGCTGAACGGTGTCCCGCTTTCAATGTCCGTGATGCCCGACCACTGCCATCCGCCCAAGAGCTTGTCAGTAAGACTTTTGCCCTTCAAGAAAGGCAAATCGTAAACGTAGCCGATGTTAATGATGTGCCGCTCATCGAAGTTGGAGCTGGCGCGATACGCGTTCAGGTTGTAGCTATCGACGAAGCCCGAGTCATTCCAATCGGACGAATCGTCGATCGAATGGCTATATGTGTAAGCCGCGTTCAGCTGCAACCCTCCGATGCTGTGGCGCAAAGAGGCCTGCAGGGCGTTGTAGTTCGAAGATCCTGTTTGATCCTTTCGGATGATGCTTCCGATTCCGACAAAAGGAAGATAAGGGTTAGCGTTGTTGCCACAGGCCACGGCCAGATTATTCGCCCACGAGCCAGTTGTGGTGATGCCGTTTACAGTCGCCGTCGCTTGGGCGGTGACGGGATCCAGCGTAACCGAATTGCAGTCATTCTGACTTATCGGCTGCCCTGGAGCGTACGGGTTCAAGGCCGCCGGAACCGCGTGCATCTGGTTGTATTCATAAGCGCGGGTCAGATGTACGCCACCACTGCCAACATATGCCAGGGTCGCCACGGTATTCTTGCCCATATCGTGCTGGACGTCGAGGTGCCATTGTTGCATGTAAGGCCAAGTGGCTTTGCTGGGAATCGAGACAAAAGAAAGCGGCGTGGTGCCAGCGCCGAGGAGAGCGGGAGTCAGATTGGCATATCCCGCGACATTCACCACGCTGCTGGTCTGGGTGTTGATGTTGAAGGGCTCGAGCGACTCGGTATTGGCTTCATTGCCGTTGGTGTGCTCGAAGAAGATGCCGTAGCCGCCGCGTACGGCCCACTTCCCGTTACCGAGCGGATCAAACGCAAAACCGATACGGGGCGCGGGATTCCACCAGTGGCTCGCCATGCAACCCTTGGGCACGCCCGGTGTTACGCCGCAGTCTACCCAGCCATTATAAGGGTTGCCAATCACGAGGCCAGTGTTCGGATCCACGCCACTTGCGCCGGGGACATAGCGTGCGGGATCGAAATTCCAGGCCAGATTATCCTTTTCCGAATACGTTCCGAAAAAGCTCATGCGCAATCCCAGGTTCAAGGTCAGGCGCGGAGTGGCGTGCCAATCATCCTGAAAATAAGGTTCGAAGATTTGATACTGCTCGTGCATCTTGAGCGCCGCTTGCTCTTGGGTGAAAGTACCAATATTTCCGAGAAGAAGATCAGCAAATGGGTTCCCGGTCGTGACCGTATTTCCGGTGTTGCTGAATTGCAACTGGCCATTTACGCCATACTGCGGCTGCGGAATTTCGTTTTTGTGGGCAAGCACTACATAGATTCCAAGCTGCAGATTGTGCGGGCCGACGTTCTTGGTAAGGTTGTCGCGAAAGGTGAATGTCGGATTAGAATTCAGCGGGCCGTTCGGAACATAGCCTGGGTCTTCCGCAAAATTATACTGGCCGCCAGACAGCATAATGCCGGGCACCTTACCGCCGAAGCCGTTGTCATAAATTCCAATCGATGGAAATCCGGCGGGGCGCTGCCATGGCCCGATCAAACTCGTGGTGATGTGATCGGTGGTATAGCTGGCGACGAATTCATTCAGTAGAGTAGGCGAAGCCGCGGCCGTGACTCGCGCCACCATGCTTACGCCGGGGCCGTTGAAGTTGGTTTGAATCGTCGGAAAAGTAGTGCCGTTGGTCCAGAGCGGCACGGGATAATCCTGATTCCACGAGTCGTGGATGTAGCGAAATGTCGCGCGAACTTTGTCGTTGACGTTGTGATCGATGCGGAATAGTTCCTCCCGCCAGTGCGTCGGCAGCGATGGCGGAAGATACCAACTGTTGGAATCGATATTCGGTGTGGGAATCAGTCCCTCGAGAGCATTGACCACTGTGGGGTTGGAGATCGGCACCTGATTGTTGGGGAAATAGCTTGGCGCTGACGTACTCAAGCCCTGAGCTGGGCAGTTCGGGAACGCAGCTGCAGTCGTCGCACTATATGTCGTCCCTGCCACGGGACAGACATCACTGAAATTCCCACCACGTTCGGCGAGCGAGGGAACCGTGGTCACGCTGAAAAAGCCCGATCCTGGCACAATCTCGCGGCGCCACTCCTCTGACCAGAAGAAGAAGGTCTTCTGTTTGTCCTTGTTGTAGTGGCCGGGAATGTAGACCGGGCCGCCGATGGTAAAACCAAAGTCGTTTTTCTTGTACGCTGGAGGCGAAGTTTGAAACTCTGGTGTGGCGTTGAAAAAATCATTGCGCACGAATTCGTACAGGTCGCCGTGGAAGCTGCTGGTGCCAGACTTGGTCTCAACCTCGACCGTGCCTGATCCATTGCGGCCATATTGGGCGCCGTAGTTCGAAGTCAGCACCTTGAACTCGGCAATCGCATCAATGCTGGGGTAGACGTTGAGCGTGCTGTTGCTGCCATTGTCCATGGCATCACCGCCGTCCATTTCCCAGTTGTTATATTCGGTGCGGCCGCCGTTCACGCTGAAGGAAACATTCCCCGAAACGCCGACCCCGGCTTCATCCTGCCCAGTCTGGTTGCTCACGCCCGGAACCAAAGTGATCAACTGAGTGAAGTTGCGGCCGTTGAGTTCGAGTTGGGTAATTTCTTTGCCGGTAACTGTGCCACCAAGGTCTGAAGACTGAGTTTCGACCTGGGCAACTTCCTGGCCCTGCACGATCACTTCGGTGTTAATGGCGCCCACTTCCAGCTGGACATTGACGCGTGCCTTCTCTGCGACGCGCAGGATAATTCCTTTGGCATCGTACTTCTTAAATCCCGCGTCGCTGACCGTGAGATCGTAAGAGCCGATGGGAAGCGAGGCAAACAGGTAATCGCCGCTACCGTTGGTAGCGGTGGTGCGATTGATGCCGCGTTCTGCGCTGATCAAGGAAACTTGAGCTCCAGGAACAGCCGCGCCCGAAGGATCGGTGACTGTGCCGGTAATGGACGCCGTGTCCTGCGCGAAGAGCGCGGCCGACGAGCACAATGAAAACACGAGAAGAACAAACCAGCGGAGACGGGATTTCATTGTCAACTCCTAATGCTCGAAACGTATTTGGAAACCATGCCAGGTCTCGCCCCGGAAACCCGGCCATGCCCGACAATCGAACCGGAACACCTTGGCTTGCACACCTGCAATCGCAATGACGAAAATCCGTTTATTAAAACGTGTTAATAGTGCTGTAGGTCCATCTCGATAGTCAAGCGAAAAAACCGTGTTGAAGCTCAGAAAAGGCTTCGGGTCGACTCTCGCACTGCTAGTTCCGGCGCTACCTTGCGATGTACGGCGGAGAATTCCCGCTTTTCCTGAACCGCGTTGATTCCATCCACAATGATACTGACCGCCATCGTGCCCATAACTTCCATGGGCTGACGCACCGTGGTTAACGAGGGCGTGTACAAACTGGAAGCAGCGATGTCGTCGAAGCCGATGACTGAGCAATGCTCCGGAACCCTTAGCCCACCTTTCGCCAAGGCGCGTATCGCCCCAAACGCGGTCATGTCATCGAAGGCTACCAGCGCCGTGAATGGGCGTTTCTGCCGGAGCAAATCCTCGGTTAACTTATAGCCCGCTTCAAAACTTGAAATCGGGTCGCGGGATTCGGGCAGATCGAGAATCAGCCGCGGATCCATTTCGAGCCCGCTGGATTTGGCGAAAGAGCGGATTCCCTTCCAACGCGGAGCGCTGTCCGCGAGAGTCTTGGGTCCGCGGATGAAGGCTATCTTGCGGTGCCCGAGCGAGAACAGATGTTCGAGCGCGGCATGCGCCCCAAGTTCGTTGTCAACCATCACGGAACTGACGGAGTCCGTTCGCAACTCGCGTCCGATCATTGCCGTTGGAATGCTGCTTTTCTCCAGATCGGCCAGAACGTCGATATCGACGAATAGCCAGTTGGCCAACACGATGAGCGCTTCCACTCGCCGATCGAGGAGCATCTCCAGGTAGCGCTCGAACCGGCTGCGCTCGTTGTGAACGTCGGTGAGAATGGGCAGGTAAGAAGACTGATACAGAGTATTCTCGATGCCGCGCAGTACCAGCGTGCAGTAAGGGTCGGTCATGTCGAAGACCATGACTCCCACCGTGTGGCTACGCTTGCTGCGAAGCGAGCGCGCGAAGAGGTTAGGGCGGTAACCCAGCTTCTTGGCCGCTTGCTCAATTCGTTTCTTGGTGACGGCTGGAATGTAGCGCGCCAATGGGGCGTTGTTCAGAACGATAGAGACCGTGGTCGACGAAAATCCACTGTCCTTGGCCACGTCCCGAATCGTGATGGTCGCAGCTTTCATCGCGAGTTTTTCATCCTTGGACCGCATTGTGGTGAAGCATCGTGGCTTGAATTCATGCGGCTGCTGGCGGACACTACAGCAGAGAGTGCAACCAGTGTCAAGCTCAACTATTCGATTTCTGCTGTCTGTCCTGTTGCTAGTTCCCTGGCAGTCTGGCCACGCGCAGCCAATACAATCGGCTCAGACCCAGCAAGCGCAGCACGCGCCGTCGCCGCAGACTGCCGATCCTCAGCAGCTTTTTCAGCAGGGTGAAGAAGCGCTGAAAAGCGGCAATCTGGATGAGGCTGAACACTCGTTTCGAGGCGTGCTCGCGATCAATCCACAAGTCGCGGGCGCGTATGCGAACCTGGGCGTGATCTACATGCGGCGTAAACAGTGGCAGCCGGCGTTGGAGATGTTGCAAAAGGCGGAAGATCTGGCTCCGCAGATCGCCGGGATACGGCTCAACATCGGGCTGGTCTACTATCGCCAAAACGATTTTCGGAACGCCATTCCTCCATTCGAGTCGGTCGTAAATGACGTACCGGACACATTCCAGGCACGCTATTTGCTGGGGTTGTGTTATTTTTTCGTCGAGCGTTACGGAGACGCGGCGAACACGCTGGAGCCGCTTTGGTCTCAGGCTTCCGGCCAATTGAATTATCTTTATGTGCTCGGTATCGCGGCCAACAAGGCAGGGCGCGCGGATGTTGAGCAGCGGGCGTTGAGTCACCTGGTCGAGATCGGCCAAAACTCTCCCGAGTTTCATCTCCTGATGGGCAAGGCTCACCTCAACCGCGAAGAATACGACCAAGCCATCGCCGAGCTCGAACTTGCGGCCAAAGGAGATTCGACTCTGCCCTTCGTCCACTTCAATCTCGGAATGGCTTACCTCAAGAAACAGGATTTGGAACGCGCCAAAGCGGAATTCCTCAAGGACATCGCCATCGAGCCCGATGTTTCCTACGACTACGACCAATTGGGAGAAGTTTATTACCTTCAGCAGCAAGACGCGGACGCGGAGGAGATGTTTCGCAAGGCGTTGCGCCTCGATCCTGAGCTTGCCAGCTCTCGCTTCCAACTCGCCCGCGTGTATCAGCGCGAGAATAAATTCGCCGACGCTCTGACCGAGGCTGATGCGGCCCTCAAGCTCGATCCCGACAGCCCCGGCATTCACTACTTGCGGGGACAAGTGCTGCAGCGCCTGGGACGCGTCGAGGAAGCCAAGGCCGAAATGCAAACCTTTACACAATTGTCGAATGCGGCCCGCGAAAAACGCCATCAGGAGCTTGAGACAGGACCGATGCCGAACCCCGAACTCACGCAGGAGCCTCAGTAGCCGTTCGCGGTTTGTTATCGTGGTGCATGACCGAAATCACCTGCGGTGCGATTTTGTTTGACCTGGATGGTGTGCTGGTCGACTCCACACCGGCTGTCATTCGGGTTTGGTCGCGATGGGCAATCGCCCGCGGTTTCAATCCCGACGAAGTTGTTCGCAGAGCGCACGGGCGTCCCAGTATCGCGACTGTCCGCGATTATCTGCCGCATGCAGACGCCGAGGCGGAGAACCGCGAAGTGGAACGGGGCGAGATTGAAGATTTAGATGGCGTAGTGCCTCTGCCGGGAGCGCGCGAGTTGCTGAGGGCTCTCCCTCCCGACCGGTGGATGATCGTGACCTCGTGTACACGTACTCTCGCGAAAGTGCGCCTGCGCGCGGCCGGGCTGCCCATACCTCACCAGTTGGTCACCAGCAGCGATATAAAGAATGGAAAGCCGGATCCCGAGCCCTACTTGAAAGGTGCGTCATTCCTGGGAGTGTCAGCGAACGACTGCGTTGTAGTAGAAGACGCCCCAGCGGGCATCCGCGCGGGCACGGCCGCCGGCGCTAGGGTCATTGCCTGCAGAACCACGGCCGCCGAATTAGAACTCAAAGATGCCGGTGCCGACTGGATTGTGGACAATTGCAAATCGATTTCAGTCTCGCCGGCAAGCGCGAACGGAAAGCTGAGGCTCGTCCTCGTGGGTGAAGATGTTATCCCCGCCCGATGAGACCAACCTCGTAGTCCCCACTTGCATCGTAGTGTGGTGAAAATAATTGCTGCGATTGCGGTCGTTTTACTTCTCGTCGGATGCACTTCGCAAAAGCCCAGTCCTGACCAGGTGCGAGAGAAAACTGCGCAAGCCACGTCAGATATCAAGCAGGACGCGAAGGCGTTGGCTCAGGGCGTGAGAGAAGGATGGAATCGTGATCAGCCTCTCGATGTAAACAAGGCCAGCAAAGAGCAATTGCTTAGTCTGCCAGGAATGAGCAGTGATGGAGCCGATCGCATAATCGCCGCGCGTCCTTATAGCAGCACCGCCGAACTGGTTAGCCGGCGCGCCATTTCGCAAACAGAATATGACAAGATCAAGGATCAAGTAACAGCAAAAGATTGACCGCAAGCCGGGGATTTTCCCGGCACGCGCTCAATGTGCCATCACCGCTTTACCCTTCTTCGGCTTGCGCATCAGGAATATCAGCGGCAGCATCAACACGAACATCAGGGCGAGAAACCGGAACGTATCGTTATACGCCAACATTGCCGCCTGCTGCTGCACCATCGCCCAAAGCGCTGCGTAGGCATCACGAGTCGCGGTTGCCGCATCCTTGCCCTGGGACATGAAAAGCGTTCGCAGGCCGTCAATAGTTTGGCGAGTCAGCGGATTCGCCGGATTGACGTGCTTGTCCAAAATATTGATGTGCATTTGCGCTTTCCTCACCTGCATCGTCTCCACCATCGCAATGCCCACGCTGGCGCCGATGTTGCGCATCAAATTAAAGATACTGGTAGCGTTGCCCATCCTTTCCCTGGGGATGGGATCGTTTGTAACCGTCGTCAACGGCACGAAAATCAATCCCAGCCCCGCGCCCTGCACGGTGAGCGGCAACCAGAAGCTTGACGAACCGACACCCAGGCTGAACATCGAAATCCGGTACATCGCGAACGCTGTAGCCAGGAAGCCCACGCCCAGGAGCTTTCGCGAATCCACTTTGCCCGTGAGATAACCAACCAGCGGCATAAATATGAAGGAAGCCATTCCGCGCGGCAGATTGGTGATGCCCGCGTGAGTCGCCGTGTAGCCCAGCAATTCCTGCATCAGTAGTGGCAACAAAACCGTGCTGCCATAGAGAACGAAACCAACCACCGTCATAATGAACGTGCCAATCGCATACGACCGGTAGCGGAAGACGCTGAGATCGATGATCGGATGTTCGGCTTTCAGTTCTCGGACGAGCAGACCACCAATACCGATAACCGCCAACACCGCCAGCGTGATAATAAAGTGCGAGCTGAACCAATCGTCTTCCTGGCCCTTATCGAGCATGATCTGCAGTGAACCGATGCCCAGCACCAACAAACCGATCCCCCAGTAGTCAATACCCTTCGATTCCTTGCGCAAATAATGAGGATCGAAAATGAATGCCTGGGTCAGCAAGATCGCAATAACGCCGATCGGAACATTAATATAGAAAACCCAGCGCCAACTATAATTGTCAGTGAGCCAACCGCCAGCCACCGGACCCAGCATAGGCGCAACCACAATTCCCAGCGCCCAGAACGCCATGGCCTGGCCACGCTTCTCCGGGGGGAAGGATTCCAAAAGAATGGCCTGCGACAACGGTTGCAAACCACCGCCGCAGGCTCCCTGAATGACTCGGAAAAAGATTAGAAACGGCAGCGACGGAGCCAGCCCACAGAAAAAAGAAGCTGTAGTGAAACCGGTTACCGATAACATCAGCAGGCGCTTGCGTCCGAAGGTTGTGGCCAGCCAGCCCGTCATCGGCAGAATAATGGCATTCGCCACGAGATACGATGTGAGTGTCCAGGTGGCCTCGTCCGTAGTGGCGGAAAGGTTGCCGGCGATGTGCGGCAGCGAGACATTGACCACGGTCGTATCCAGCACTTCCATGAAAGTGCTCGACATGACCGCAATCGCGATCAGCCAGGGATTAATATCTTTAGTGGCTGGATCGTTAGCTGGCATCACACTCGCGTTGGAAATAGCTAGACTCGATCATGCTACTGGGACTCGAATTGTCTCATAGCGTGAACCCAGCAATTTGCCCAGTCACCAGAATCGTCAATGCCCAGACCTGACTCAGCGAATGCGGAGTTGAAGTCGCCGCCCAGTCCCCCAGTAATGAAATCGCGGCGGGGCGAAAGCTGGAAGTTTGCCCTGCGGGCGCTACGCTCGAGGAACTATCGTCTGTTCTTCACCGGCCAGTCGGTATCGCTGATCGGCACTTGGATGACGCAGATCGCCACGAGTTGGCTCGTGTACAGAATAACCGGCTCTGCATGGCTGCTGGGCATCGTTGGCTTCGCGTCCCGGATACCAAGTTTCCTTTTGGGACCGTTCGCCGGTGTCTGGGTGGACCGATGGAACCGCCACCGAACCCTGGTCGTCACGCAAATTCTCTCCATGCTGCAATCGTTCGCGCTGGCTGGATTGGCTCTGGCCCGAATCATTACCATTCGCGAAATAATTTGGTTGGGGCTGGCTCAGGGCATCATCAACGCCTTCGACATGCCCGCGCGCCAAGCCTTCGTGATTCAAATGGTCGAGGACCGTGCCGACCTGGGCAACGCTATTGCCCTCAACTCTTCCATGGTAAACATGGCTCGACTTCTCGGCCCCTCGATTGCCGGAGTCATTATTGCCGTCTTCGGCGAGGGCTATTGCTTCCTGATCGATGGCTTCAGTTATCTCGCGGTCATTGCTTCCCTGCTCGCCATGACGATCACGTCCGTGCAGCCGCGAGGCGCGGGAAAGCCAGTGTGGCAGGAATTGAAGGAGGGGTGGAACTACGTCACGCACTTCGTACCCATCCGTTCTATTCTTCTGCTGCTGGCCTTGATCAGCCTCGTCGGCATGCAATACACCGTGCTGATGCCGATTTTTGCCGGCCAGGTGCTTCATGGCGGACCGCATACGTTGGGCTTCCTGATGGGCGCGTCGGGCGTGGGAGCGCTAGGCGGTGCAATGTTTCTCGCGACCAGAAAAAATGTGCTCGGCCTGGGCCGCGTGGTCCCATTGGCGTCGGCGATTTTCGGAACCGGGTTAATTGCGTTGGGGCTTTCTCGCCACTTGTGGCTCTCAATGCTGCTGATGCTGTTCGTCGGCGGCGCAATGATGACCCAGATGGCGTCGAGCAACACCATTCTGCAAACTATTGTGCAAGATGACAAGCGCGGACGCGTGATGAGCTTTTATTCCATGTCATTTCTCGGAATGGCGCCATTCGGGAGCCTGTTGGCTGGGGCATTGGCCCATCAGATCGGTGCCCCACGAACCGTGATGATCAGCGGCACTATCTGCATCGCCGGAGCCGCGTGGTTCGGCTCCCAGCTAAGTGCTATTCGCGATGTAGTGCGCCCAATCTACCGAACCCTGGGTATCATTCCAGAAATCGCCACCGGTATTCAAACCGCCAGCGCACTACAAACTCCACCTGAGAAGTAGTACCAAACTATTTCTCCGTTTCTTTCAGTGGCAACGCTCCTCTACCCATGAGCTTCCATTGCTCGCGCATGAAGCGGAACAGTCCGGTGCGGTCGCGAAACGCTTCTGTACCACCTTCCTTCGTCACCGAATAAGCGGCCGCGAGGTTGGCGAAGGCCAAACAGTCTTCCAGTTTCGCGCCAAGCAAGTACGCGTGGATGAAACCGGAATCAAAAGTATCTCCCGCGCCGACGTCGTCCACGACTTTCACGCTCGGCGGCATAAGGCTCCACTGCTCGCTGCCCGAGCGACACGTCGCGGCGGCTGAACCCCGTTTCACCGCGACCACCTTGGCGAGCCCGGCCAAGAATTCGAGTGCCTCCGAAAAATCTTCGGTCCGCGCAATCTTTTTCGCCTCGCGCTCGTTGGGAAGAAACACATCGACATATTTCAAGACTTCGAGCAGATCCTGCGCCCACTCATCTTCGGGGTCGTCGTTGGTGTCGAGCGATGTAGTCAAGCCGGCTTCTTTGGCTTGCCGAAACAGATTCAATATCTGCGGTCGAAGCGACCGATGCAGGAAAAAAGACGAAAGATGGAAGTGACGAGCTGTGCGGACGTAATCCATATCGATGTCGGAATACTGCATCTCAAACATCGTCCCGGGATACGTCAACATGTATCGGTGCTTAGGCTGAGGAAGGACAACTGTGAGGCCGGTTGAAGTCGTTCCCGCGCTTTTCTTCATCCGGGTGATGTCAACGCCCGCTTCCGAAAGCCGCTCCGCAGCCATTTTCCCCAGAGGATCGCTGCCGATTTTCGATATGAAACCGACTTGCGTGCCCAGCACGCACAAGTTGTGCGCGAAGATTCCCGACGAACTTCCCAACGTGAACGCCATATCGCTCGCCAGGTGCTCGCGGTCGAGCACCAGATCTTTTGGCAATCCGTAGAGAATGAGATCCAGGTTCAGCTCACCGACGACACAGACTTCAATCATTCGAACGTACCTTTCGTGAGTTGTGTGGCAGCGGAACTATATCAGGTATAAATGCTGACATTCTGTACGACGCGGCTGATGGCGCCGTTAGGACTGGGACAATCGGGTTGCAAGCTCCATCGTAACGAAAAAAAAAGGCCGAGGAGTTGCCCAAAAATCACGTCCACTGCAGGACGATAATCATCGGCGACAGCGACTGGCAAGGCCGGCGCAAGATTGTGTTCGGCCAGCAACTTTATTGCGGGCACTTCGCTCCCGGCGACTACAACTCGGGTCGTGACCAGTTGCTTGCTCGCAATTTCTTCGAGCAGATTGCGCTCGTACTCCTGAACCCGTTTGTCGCTCGAAAGAAAGCATACGAACAGGGTCTCCCGGTCCAAGGCCGCCATGGGCCCATGGCGCAGGCCTAAGGCAGACTCCGACATGGTCACAACCTTGCCTGCGGTCAACTCCAGCAGCTTGAGAGCGGATTCCTTCGCCACCGCCTTCAGGGGACCGGACCCCACAAAACAGGCCTTAGTATATGGTTCCCTCGCGAGGGCCGCCGCGCAATCCGCAGCGATCGGCAGCAGGCTCTTCCCTCCCTGAACCAATTGCGACAGGGCAGGCTCGTATTGCCCGATGCTTTTCCAGTGAGCCAGACATTGGCCAAACACCACCATGTTGGAGAAAGAACTCGTCATCGCGAGCGAGCGATCGTTCACGACATCGTCTAGACAGATGCCCAAGACTTGCGGTTTGCCAACGTTGTCTTTGATCATTCGACCATTCGCGTTGCAGGAAATCACCAGATGGCGAATGTCTGGGTGGCGCTCACAGGCGTTTTCTATTACGGCAACTCCCTCAGGACTATCGCCTGAACGGGAGAAGGAAATCCAAAGGTATTTTCTCTCGGGAAGGATCAACTCCTCGGCATGGGTCAGAAGATCCGTACTGGGGACGGCCATGACTTCACACTGCCAGGCCTTGCGAAACAAGCTAGCCAGCGAATGCCCAACATAGTCCGAGGTCCCCGCGCCAACGAGAAATACGGTCGGTCGCGCGGCCGGAGTTGCTTTGAACCCTGCCGATGCCAGAAACTCGCCGGTCTCTGGAAGCCTTTTCTTGAACAGGCTGAAGGTAGACTGCCAGGTATCAGGCTGCTGGGCGATTTCCGCAGGAGTATGAACCAACCCGCGAGAGGTCTTCTCGCCTTCCGGCAGACTTAGCAACTCAGCAAGGGCATTCACCTTCAGTCAGTCCTTATCTATCGTCATCTATATCTATCGTCGCGCCCAAGAAGGTCATTGAAACCACTATACTTTCGTATGCTTGCGTTTATTAACTTTTACTTTCGGTTATACTGCACTGTCAAGGGTAAAATACAAATGCGCGAAAGTAAGCGCTTTCGAGTGAGCCTGTGCTGAACGAAGAACGACGCAGACTGATCCTGCAGATGCTGAATCACGACGGACGTGTATTGGTCGGCGACCTGGCCCGCCATTTCCGGACATCCCAAGTCACGATTCGAAAAGATCTGGACATTCTCCAGGCGCATGGCCGCATTCACCGCACCCACGGCGGCGCTTTGCCAGCGCGAGAAAGCGCGCTGGAAGATCCTACCTTGCGTGAGAAGGAAAAGCTGCATCGCAAGGAAAAGTCGCAAATCGCAGCCGCGGCTGCTCGCATGGTGAAAGAAGGCCAGGTAGTCATTCTTGATTCCGGCACCACAACTACCGCGATCGCACGAGCTCTGCGCGAGCGCGAGAATTTGACCATCATCACCAACGCCGTGAATATCGCCGCTGAGCTTTCCGGTTCTTCCCTTGAAGTCATTTTGACCGGCGGCACCTTGAGAAAAAATTCCTTTTCGCTAGTGGGCCCGATCGCGGAAGAGACCCTGCGGCGCTTGAACGCAGACATTCTTTTTCTGGGCGTCGATGGCATCGACGTGCACTACGGACTGAGCACTCCAAACTTGCTCGAAGCCAAGGTCAACCGCGCGATGATGGACGTTGCCCGGGTCGCGGTCGCTGTCTGCGACTCCAGCAAGTTCGGACGACGAAGCCTGTCGTCGATTGCGCCACTTTCTGCCGTGCATCACTTAATCACCGATCGAGGCATTCCCAAGTCCGACCTCGCCGCACTGAGGAAAAACAGGATCGAAGTGACCCTGGTCTAATTCGACTGTTTGACACTTGCAACTCCCCGGAATTGGCCGATGATACGCTCCGCATTCTTGTGGTAAATCTTTTCCAGGACCGCGTCTGGAAGCTCCATGCCGTAAATCTTCCAGCGTCCCTGCCCCGGATATCCCCAATAGTCGAAGTATTCGTCCGCCGTCTCCAGCCAGCGAAAATGGTTGCGGTACATGGCTTCGTCCATGCCGTTGTCGGTTCCGAACATAATGCGGTCCTGATATTTGAGGAAGAACTCACGGGCTTGGCGGGGCTGACGGCCAAGCTCGGCCTCGCGCGCGCCAAATTCGACCATCACGTTGGGAAGCGTATCCAGTAGATGCGAAACATAGTCAAGGTTTTCCGGCCAGTTCGCCATGTGCAGCGCCACAAACGTCGTGTGTGGATGCTTGGCAAACATGCGATCGCGCGCAGCCAGGATCGACTCCTTGCTGGGAAACTGCGGACCATAAAAACTCCAGTCGGGATGTTCGATCAACTCTTCGTACCGTTCATTGGTGCTGTCCACGGGATGGAAAAAGGCTTCGGGATCGGTAGAGTGAATGGATACGGGAATGCTGAGCCGCCCGCATTCCTCCCAGATGGGATCAAGGCGCGGATCGTCGACCGCAACCAGTTTCCCCGATTTGTCGCGCACGCTCAGGCCAAGGTCTTTCAACTGTTTCAAGCCGCGTGCGCCGCGCGCAACCGCATCGTCAAGCTGCGCCACCATTTCCTGGCTGAAATTCGGATCGTCAATCTTGCTCCAGTCGATTTGCGCAAAAACCATAAAGCGCCCGGGATATGGCCTAACCATTTCGTCGATTACGTGCTGTAGTTTGTCACCCCACATGCCCGTTAGAATCACGACTGTCTTCACGTTGGTGTTGTTCATGATCTCGATCACGCGCTCGGGCGGCATGTGATCATCGATCCCCATTGCGTCGTTGACGTGGTTATGAACGTCAATCACGTAGTATTTGGCGCGATCCACTTTGTGCACCGGCGCGTGCAACATAGGGACAGGTTGAAAGTCCTTCAGTAGCAGGGTCTTCTTCTGTTCGGCATCGCCCGCAGACTTGTACCCGATTTGATCTTGTGATTTGTCCTGCTGTTTGGAAGCGGCCTGTGCGGCCGACCAGGTTGACACGCACAACAATAAGAAACAAACGCAGGCTGATAAGGCCGCGATGATCCTTTGGAGCGAGTCGAGAGATCTGGATTCTCTGATTGACATGGGGTTCAACCTCCATCAGCCAACAATCTAAACTTGACACGCGGACTAAACGAAAGTAAAAGTAATTGATCGCAATATATCGCAATCGGAGTGTTTGTCCAATAAATTTCGAGGAAACGCTTCGCCGGATGCAAAGTCAATCTCATTGGAGCGTGAGATCAAATTCGATCGGTGGTACCCTGCAATCATGAGGCGCAGGCGAATTGCGCTAACCATCTGCGTCCTGCTCGGCCTGGCGCTGCTCGGTTCGAACTCCAGGCAAAATAATGCCAGTCAGACGTCGGCCCCCGCGAGCGCTGCCAACGCCACGACCGATCTTCAGATCCAAAGTTCAGTTCTTCGAATTGAATTCGACCGCAACTTGCGCAGCCAGATCATCGCGCGGTTTGGCCCGAATCCAACACCCTTGACTGCGCTTGCCGCATCGGAAACAGTCAACGGCAATGGCCGGGTGTGGAGCGACTTTGCCCTGACGTCTGCCCATCGAGAGCAAGTATCTGACGCGTTCGGCGCCGGAGAGCGGTTGTCGATAACCGGCCAGTCTGGAGGCTTACGAAAGACCATCTCGGTCACGATCTATGCCGACTTCCCTTCTATTGCGATTTTTGACGTTGAGTACTCGAACGAAGGGACAATTCCACTTACGATTCGCGGCTGGACCAACAATCGGTACTCACTGACTTCACTTTCGGCGCCCAAGGGTCCTGCCTTTTGGTCCTATCAGAGTGGCTCGTACGAAAAGCGTCCGAATTGGGTGCTCCCGTTGCGACCGGGGTTCCGGCAGGAAAATTATCTTGGCATGAACGCGAGCGACTACGGTGGAGGAACTCCCATCGTTGACGTTTGGCGCAAAGATCTTGGTCTTGCGGTGGGCCATGTCGAGCCCGGACCTCGTCTCATCTCGCTTCCCGTTTCTATGCCGGATGCGCGGCATGCTCGCGTCGCTGTCCACTCGAGTCGCGAGCGAACGCTCGATCCGGGAGAAAGCTTCCATACTCTTCGCACCTTCGTCTCGGTCCATCAGGGGGACTATTTTCGCACACTCACCGAATACCGTCGCCTTATGGTGCGGCAAGGATTTCAGATGGCGTCAGCGCCCGACAGCGCCTTTGGGCCCATATGGTGCGCGTGGGGTTATGGCCGCTCGGTGCAACTCAAGCAGGTGTACGATACGCTTCCGACCGTCAAGAAGCTGGGTTTCTCCTGGGTCACGTTGGATGATGGCTGGCAAAACAACTACGGCGATTGGGGCGTCGACCCCAAGAAGTTTCCGAACGGCGACGCCGATATGAAAGCGCTGGTCGATCGCATCCATGCGGAGGGATTCAAAGCGCAACTGTGGTGGTCGCCGCTGAGCGCCGTTCCGAATTCACAACTGCTTAAAGAGCACCCCGACTTCCTTTTGCTGAATGAGGATGGATCGAAGCGGAAGATTTCCTGGTGGAATTCGTTTTATCTTTGTCCCGCCGACCGCGCTGTGGTCGATTACCACAAAGCGTTGGTTCGGAAGATCCTCGGCGAGTGGGGTTTCGACGGCCTCAAGCTGGATGGCCAGCACATGAACGGCGTTCCTCCTTGCTACAATCCCGCGCATCACCACAAACGCCCCGAGGATTCAGTAGAAGCTCTCCCCGATTTCTTTCGCGAGATTTATGAAACCGCCCGCAGCGTGAAACCGGATGCGCTGGTAGAGTTCTGTCCTTGCGGCACGGCTTACTCGTTTTTCACCATGCCACATTTCAATATGTCCGTAGCATCCGATCCGGAAAGTTCGTTTCAGATCCGCTCCAAGGGCAAGACACTGAAAGCGCTCATGGGCGACGACATTCCTTACTTTGGCGACCACGTCGAGTTGAGCGACGGTGCAAATGACTTCGCTTCCACCGTCGGCGTCGGTGGAGTCGTCGGCACCCAGTTCGTGCTTCCAAATCTCGTCAAGAAGCACAGCACGTCGGATCTGACGCCGGCACGGGAGAAAGTTTTTGAGAAGTGGCTGAAGATTTACAAGGAGAAGATGCTCTCACGAGGCGAGTATCTCGGAGAACTCTATGACATCGGCTTTGATCGCCCGGAGGCCCACGCGATCCGTAAAGGTGGAGAAATGTATTATGCATTCTTCGCCCGCCGTTGGAGTGGGCCTATTGAGCTGCGCGGTTTGCAGGACCGCACTTACCACGTCGTGGATTATGTGAATGGCAAAGATTTTGGAAGTGTCCACGGCCCCAAAGCAACGATTTCCGCTGAGTTTGACAAAGATCTGCTGATCGAAGCTCAACCCGAGTAACGCCGACAACGTGGAACCACGGCCCAAGAACGCGAGCGAGCGACTTCAGGAGATCGTCCGTCGCAATCGGCGAGGCGACCGAGGCGGCGTGTACGCCGTGTGCTCGGCTCATCCCAGCGTGATCGCAGCAGCCGTTCGGCAAGCTGTCGACGATGATTCAGTTCTGCACGTCGAATCCACATCGAGTCAGGTGAATCAGTTCGGCGGCTACTCTGGACAAACTCCGTCTCAGTTCGCCGAGTTTGTTCATTCCGCAGCACGGCGCGCTGGACTTCCCCGGGAACGAGTGTTGTTGGGCGGCGACCATCTGGGCCCGTACCCTTGGCGAGAACGGCCCTCGGCAGTGGCGATGGACAAGGCTTGCGAACTGGTTCGTGCTTGCGTTCTCGCCGGGTACACCAAGATTCACCTTGATGCAAGCATGGCGTGTGCTGATGACATTAAGAACGGCCCAGACGAAAGCATGATCGCGCAACGGGCTGCTATTCTTTGCCGCGCTGCTGAAAGCACATTCGAGGATCTGCTGCCGGGATCGGAGCCGCTGCTTTACGTAATCGGAACTGAGGTTCCGTCGCCTGGCGGTGAATCGCTACACGGGGCACCGCCTGCTGTGTCCTCGGCGGATCAGATTCATCGGACCTTGGAACGTTTCCGCGCTGCCTTCGCCGATCAGAACGTGGCTACAGCGTGGAACAGAGTGATAGGCCTGGTCGTGCAACCTGGAGTCGAGTTCGGCGAAAGTCTGATTTTCGATTACGACCAACAGAAAGCAAGCGCACTTTCATCTGCCTTGCCCGAAAATCCCGCGCTCGCTTACGAAGCCCACTCCACCGACTATCAGAAGCCGGCAGCTCTTGCGCAGATGGTTGAAGATCACTTCGCTATCTTGAAAGTGGGACCGTGGCTGACGTTCGCATTCCGGGAGGCGGTCTTCGCTCTAAGCGCGATCGAGCAGGAATGGCTTGCTTATCGGAAGGGATCTCGCGTCTCACAAGTTAGGAAAGCGCTCGAAGCCGCCATGCTGTGCAATCCAGTGTACTGGAGTTCGTATTATCGCGGGACGGAAGACGATCTGCGTCTGGCCCGGCTCTACAGCTACAGCGATCGATGCCGGTACTACTGGGGCGATGCCGCAGTTCAGCAAGAACTGGCCCAACTTCGCGCTAACCTTGATGCTTCTCCTCCGTCTCTGACGCTGGTCAGCCAATACTTGCCAATGGAGTACGAAGCGATCCGCTCCGGCCGTCTTCAAGCAGATCCTGAAGGGATGATTCAGGAGCACATTCGAGCAGTCCTGCGTGTTTATGCTTCTGCCTGCGACATGACAAAGAAAAATTAGGGGAGCCCGAACGCGTACAGGGAACTGCCCGCGGCGATAGCAACATATTCTTTTCCATCTAGTGCGAAGGCCATTGGCGAGGCGTAGACTGCGCCGCCCATCTGAAAGTGCCAAAGCGGTTTTCCCGACGCGGCATCCAGTGCGATGAAATTTCCTTCTGCGTCGCCGGTAAACAAAAGTCCACCGGCAGTCGAGAGCACGCCTGACCACGTGGGAGAAATATGGCGAAATTCCCACTTGACTTGCCCGCTTGCGGGATCGATGGCGCGCAACGCGCCCCAATACGGCTCTGCTTTGTCAGAAGGAAAGTAAGCGCTGCCATAATAAGCATGGCCCACCTCGTAAGGCTGCGGCGCCGTGCTGAAGATGTCGCACTGCTCGCGCGCGGTTACGTAAAAGAGATTGGTTCGCGCATCGAAGCTGGGGGCCATCCAGTTTGTCGCGCCTAGCGCTCCCGGGCAAACCGTTCGCCCCTCAGGTGTCGGGGAGCTTTGCTGGTTCGGAGCCGGGCGACCTTCAGAATCTTTGCTATCGGTCCAGGTTGTGCGGGCATAGGCATTGGTCGACAACAGCTTGCCCGTGGTGCGATCCAGAAGATAGAAGAAACCGTTGCGGTTCGCTTGCGCAATCAAGTGCTTGTCGCCGGAATCGATCATGATCGGAACCTGGGTGGCGTCCCAATCGTGCTCATCATGCTTGGTGAATTGAAAATACCAATTCAACTTTCCGGTGTCGGCATCGAGAGCGAGTAAGGAGTTACTATAAAGGTTGTCGCCGGCGCGTCCTTCGCCTCGATTGGACGGCGAAGGATTTCCGGTCGGCCAAAAGAGTTGATTGGTCTTCGAGTCATAAACGCCCGTGTTCCACGCGGGCGCGCCGCCGATTTTCCACGAGTCGCCTTCCCAAGTTTCATGGCCCGGCTCGCCGGGACCGGGAACGGTGTAGAAGCGCCACTTCCGCTGCCCGGTGTCAGCGTCGTAGGCATCGATGAAACCGCGGATGCCGTATTCGCCGCCGGAGACGCCGAGAATCACAAGGTTCTTTACCGCTAGCGGTGCCAGCGTGAAGCTGTACCCTTCTTTGTAGTCCGCGGCCGCAACATCCCAGATGACATTTCCAGTTTTCGCGTCGAGGGCGATCACGTGAGCATCAAGCGTGCCGAGAAATACTTTGTCGCCCAAGATAGCAAGCCCGCGATTCACCCGGCCACAACATGGTCGAATATCCGATGGCAGTTGATGCTGGTAAAGCCAAATCGGCCTGCCAGTGCGGGCGTCGAGAGCAAATGCGCGATCGTCCTGAGCGGTGGCGTATAGAATTCCGTCTACAACAAGCGGAGTCGTCTCGAACTTTCCCGTGGCGGCGGTTTGGTAGACCCATTTTGCCGTCAGTGAATGTACATTCGCCGTGTTGACTCCGTCCAATGCACTAAAGCGATTGCCCGCGTAATCGCCTGAGTAGGTGAGCCAGTTCTGCGGTTCCTGGGAGGAATTGAGCAGCCGCTCGAATGTGACTTGACCGCAGGCTCCGACCGCGCACGAAACGAAGATGAACGCAAGCAGACAAACGCCGCGCAGCTTGTTCATCGGCGCGCTCACTTCGCACCCACGCTGAGTAGATATGCGACGATGTCGTCGAGGTCCTGGTCGCTGAGGATCGTCGAGTTGTAGACGGGCATCAGCGAGTCACGGCTTTTTTGGATCGAAAGTAGTTTGTCTTTTTCGAAGAGATGAATATGCTCGGCCGTGTCCATCATTTGCAAGCTGAATTGGTCTTCGTTCAGAGTGACGCCTTTGATCTCGTGCCCGTCCGGGGTCACGACGGTGACGGTTTGATATTCCTGAGCAAACTCTTTGGTCGATTCGGTAAGCCCCCACGCCAGCCGCTTGCTAGGAATGCGTACGGACTCAACCAGCGATTCCACGGTTCGCGCCGTGCCTACCGCAGACAAGTCGGGGCCGAGGCGTCCACCGTTACCTTCCACCATGTGACACGACGAACAGTTGGCGTCACCGTAAAAAAGTTCTTTGCCGTGGGCAGCATTGCCCACGGACTTTGCCGGCGCCTGAACTTGAATGCTGCGCAGATAGGTGATGATCTGCCAAATCTCATCGTCGGTCATGCCGACACCTTGACCGTTCGTTCCGTTGGCGGGCATCACAGTGCCGGGGATGCCCTGGCTGATGTTTTGGAACAGGTCAGCGTCAGAGTCGCCGTGATGTTTGTGGGCGCGGGTGAGGTCAGGGCCGCGGCCACCGCCGCGTGCGCCGAGACCGTGGCAGAAGGCGCAGTTGATGCGGAACTCAAATTCGCCGGCCTTCGCGGCTTTCGGGTCTCCTGAAAATGGATTGCGAATTTCGTCAGCGAGAGTAGATGGAGCCACGAGCAGCCACAGCAATATCACGAGGGCAAGTCTCGACAATCTCTGCCCCGGCAATCCGTGGCCCGGCAATCTGTGACCAGACGTCGTCCGTGTCACCGTTGGTGACCAAGTAAAGGGATTTCCGAGGTGCATGAGAATTGCGCGCATGATAGCACAGGGTTCTCAGATGTTTTCCCACAACGGGAAAGAGTACTGTTTGCCATGGATACCCCCCTCCCCGCTTTCGCGCGCAAAATCCAGAAAACAAGGACTTTAATTTCCGACCCTGTCCCAGATCTTTGAGTTTGCAGGAGTTATACGCAAAATCTAGAGATCATGGGAGTTACGGTTGCGAGGCCACCTCGTTGCGTTCCATTTTGGAACATTATTGCTGATTCGGACGCTGGCGGGCAGGTCGCGAAATGTCAGATTGTCAAGGATCCTAGTTTATCTTTACGATAATACAATAACATCAACATTATCCCGCGTTGAGAACGGTGTCAAGGCAGAAGATCGAGCGTACGGGATCAGTTTGAAGGATGTTGTCCGACGGGTAGGACCGCAATTCAAGAGGTGCTGAGTTATATTTGGTACCAAGACTGTGCGGTATGGAGGAATCAGTGAGACAAATGATTCTGGTTTGGTCTTTGGCACTGGGTTCGCTTTACGCGCAGCAAGCCGCAGTGCCCGAAATACGCTACCACGCGGTTGCCGACTTTCTGCAACTTCCGCCGAATACTTATTTCGGCGAGGTTCCTGGGGTGGCGGTCAATTCCAAGGGACACATTTTTGTTTTTTCCCGGGGAAATACCACGGGCCCCGCTTATGGAGCGAGCGCCGCACAACTTTTCGAGTTTGACGCCGATGGCAAGTTCGTGCGCGAGATCGGCCACAACTTATATGCGTGGTCCTTTGCGCACACGGTGAAGATTGATCCACAAGACAACATCTGGGTGACGGACAAGGGCTCGGACATGGTAATCAAATTCGATCCCGAGGGGCGTGTCGTTATGGTTTTTGGTCGTAAGCAGGAAGCTTCTGACGACGGCACCGGTCCATTGAAGAAGCCAAACCCACCGCTGCCTCCGGAGGATGGAATGTTTCGACAGGTGACGGACGTCGCGTGGGACAAGGCGGGCAACACTTACATTAGCGATGGTTATATCAACTCGCGCATCGGTAAAGTCGACAAGGATGGTAACTGGCTCAAGTCGTGGGGCGAACCCGGGAGTGGACCGGGACAGTTCGATACTCCGCATAGCCTTGCGATTGATGCCGCGGGAAGCGTGTACGTGGCCGATCGTGGCAACCGTCGAATTCAGGTGTTCGACGGCGAAGGAAAGTTTTTGCGTCAGATCACAATCGACGTACCGGTCGATCCTGGTGCGCGCCCCGCGATTGGAAATAAGCGTGTTCAAACCACCGGGTCACGTGCGCCGGGAGCGCCCTGGGCGATCTGCATCACGCCTCCTCCGAATCAAGTGCTGTTTAGCTCCGATGGCTTTCCTGGGCGGATTTATAAGCTTTCGCTCGACGGAAGAGTTCTGGGCGTATTCGGAACGTCGGGCAAACAGCCGGGGCAGTTCGGGTGGATTCACGAGATCGCTTGTCCATCCGAAAATGAGCTTTACGTGGCTGAAATCTTAAATTGGCGGGTGCAGAAATTAATTCTCGAACCGAATCGTTGAATCAGCAACGAGATGTCGCCAATGCGGACATCTCGTGCTCCTACAGTAAACACCGTATGCAATTTGTTGTCGTGCTGCAATTCGGAGGATGGTCGGGATGGCAGTTTTCTCTTGTCCCATTGTTTGTAAGAAGAGACCGCGATTCATTGAACGTATACGTGACAAGAACTCTTGCAACTTGCACAGGCACAGCGCTCCGTTGCGCGGGTTATCAGCATCGGTGCGAGAGCTATGAAAAATGTCACCGGTGATGACAAAGATTTACAAAAATGCGCGCACGACTTACGTCGTCAATCCTTCCTAAGATGTACGATGAAATTCAATCAACACGAAGGAGACAAACATGCCTATGCAACCTCAAGAGCAAGCAACCCTCAATGTAAAACTGGTTCACTTCACGAAGCAGAATTCACCCGATGAGCCGGTGCAGGTTGCCTTCGCTGTTACGGATGATCAAGGGAAAGAAGAGATCATCACCGGCGAGGTGCCGTACAGCTATGACCTTTTCCATCTGTTTCAGGAGCAGGGCTGGCTGAACATTCGCCGCGGCGTAGCGTCGATCCGAGAGACTCGATCTCAGCGTCGCGCGATGTCGGCCTAATCTTCCATATTGATTCAGTGCGCTGGGGCCCCGAGCAGTACGGGGTTCCAGCTTTATCATAAAGGTTTTTCGGCAATTAACAGATCGGAGGTTCGAGATGATGAGGGATCTTCAACTTAATCGAGGAGATATTTGCGGCGATCCGACAGGCTTGCGGGTCAAGGTGGAAGACGTTGACGACTACGATTACGTTCACTTCTCCGTCATTGAATTTAGCGAAGACGGAGAGGGCGAGGCGGGATCGGGAGAAATGTCGCACGTGGCTTTCGCGCATCGATTCACGAAGCTGGGCAATACGTTTTCAAACCGACCGGCGGCTTAACAATTATGATGCGCTCCACTGGGTTATTATTGGTCTTCGGCGACGCTGGCCTGTGAGCCTTCTTCATCTCCGCGAATCAGGCCGAATTTCTTCAGCTTGTAACGGAGAGCGTCGCGGCTGATGTCGAGCAGCTTGGCGGCGTGGGTCTGGTTACCGTTGGCCTGTCGCATGGCGAGTTCGACCATGTGGCGCTCAACCTCTTCCAGTGACGTGCCACCTTCCGGGATATAAAGCCGCGGCAAGGCGCGGCCGTTGGGCAAAGTCTGTCCGCCGTCGGTGGGTGAGGTTCGTTCAAAGACGGTGCGACCGCCGGATTCTCCTACGGAAAACGGCAGATACACAGGCCTCAAGAATGGCTCGTCTTCAAGGATCATGCCGCGCTCAATAGTGTTCTTCAGCTCGCGAACATTGCCCGGCCAGTTGTGACTGAGAATGAGACGGCGGGTCTCATCAGTAATCCCGCGAATCGACTTCTTGAATCGGCGATTGTAGCGGTCGATGAAAAAGTCGACCAAAGGGAGGATATCTTCTTTTCGATCGCGCAGCGGAGGGATGAAGATCGCGATAATAGCCAGTCGGTAATAAAGATCCTGACGGAACTGGCCTTCGCGCACCGCTTTTTCCAGATCGCGATTGGAGGCGGCGATCACGCGCACATCCACCTGCATATCGCGAATACCACCCACGCGGCGGATGACTTGATCTTCCAGGACGCGCAATAATTTAGCTTGCAGCAGTGGAGAAAGTTCGCCAATCTCATCGAGAAACAGTGTGCCGCCGTCGGCGGCCTCGAACAAACCTTTCTTCATCTGCTTGGCATCGGTGAACGCGCCCTTTTCATGGCCGAAAAGTTCGGCTTCCATCAACGTTTCCGGGATGGCCGAGCAGTTAATGGCGACGAAGGGCTTTTCGTGACGGGAGCTTTCGTAGTGGATAGCTTTTGCGATGAGGTCCTTGCCGGTGCCGCTCTCGCCCTGAATCAGGATGGTCGTGGCCTCACTCGACGCAACCTTGCGCACGAAGTTCATGAGTTCAGTCATCTTCGATGACACGCTGACCACGCTGTTATAGCCAGCTTCGCGGCGCACCTCACCTCGCAGGCTCTGGACTTCGGCGCGCAGGCTGGTGGCCTCGAGCGCGTTCTTGATGGTGACATGCAGTTCGTCGAAATCCACTGGCTTGCCGACGAAGTCGTAAGCCCCAAGTTTGAGTGCGGCTTTGACGTCGTCAAGTTGTGGGTCGGCGGTGATCATAATGACGGCGCGGGCATCACCAGTCTTCTTGAGTTGATCCAGGACTTCAATTCCGGTGAGGTCGGGCATGCGGACGTCGAGAAGAACAAGATCAGGCGATTCATGCTGCGCAAGCTTGAGTGCAGGCTCTCCAGCATCGGCCTCGATCACGCGGTATCCCCACTCCTCGCACTTCTGGCGAAGCGACCAGCGCACCAAGCGCTCGTCGTCTACGATCATGATTTTCTCAGCAGGCATCGGTGTTTAATTTACTACGAAAGGGAAGGAGCTCGCTTCGGGCGCTGAGGTAACGGACCCTCGGATGTTACGCAGGCAGAATGTAGCGCCGCCGTCCCGGCGGCCGTCGTGCTTTCCAAAGCGAACATTTAGGAGGCGGCGATGTGAGGGGTGGGCATTTGAAATGGCAGCAGCACCTCGAAGCGGCTTCCCTTCCCCACGACGCTGCTGACTTCGATGCGGCCATGATGATCTTCGACGATACGGTGGGCAAGCGAGAGGCCGAGGCCAGTACCATCGCCTTTCGTGGTGTAGAAAGGCCGGAAAATATTGGGCAGGTTCTGAGGAGAGATACCGCGACCGGTATCGCGCACTACGACGCTGGCGTAGCCGTCCCGCGAGCCGATCTCAACATTCACCGTGCCCGTTTTCTCCATGGCTTGAACCGCGTTGAGAAGCAGATTCAGAAGCACCTGATGGATCTGATCGCTGTCGTGCTCAACCTCGGGCAGATCAGGCGCTTTCTGTAGTTCGATTTTGATTGGCCTTGAGAGAACCTGCTGGCGAGCCAGCATAACCGCGTGCTCCACGGTGGTGTTGAGATTGCTGCTGCGAACCTCCGGACGGCGAGGACGCGCCGTCTCCAGCAGATCGGTCAGAGTGCGGCTGATGCGCGTGATTTCCAGGCGAACATCTTTTACGACTGCCCGCGCGGGACTGGTCGCGGGCAGATCGCGACCCACGATTTCGATGACTCCCGCGATTCCAGCGAGCGGGTTGCGAATCTCGTGGGCCAAGCCTGTAGCCAGTTCGCCGAGCGTCGCAAAGTGCTCGGCGCGAGACATCTGAGTGCGATGCAGGCGCTCAATCTCTTCCCGGCTTTCGCGGAGCTGTTGCATCATGTGATTGAAGTTGCGGCCGAGGTCTCCGATTTCGTCGTTGCGCTGGGCGAAGCTGACGGCAACGTCCAGGTTGCCCTGGCTCACTTGCGCGATTTTCTCTTGCAATTCGACCATGGGCCGCTGAATCACGTAGGCAAGCGCGACGATTAACACCGCACAAATGGCAACTGCTCCCGCGCCCGCGACGATCAGTACCGCGTGCCTTTCCGGGTCGCGCAGAGATACAGTTGCGAGAATGAAGAGCAGCAGCCCCGCCAGGAGTACCAACCCTACCGGCAAGATTGCTTTGAGTTGCCAATTGAAGCCGACCGAACTCAAGCTAACATCCTCCATCTGCGAAGCAGCTGCGGACTTTGTTGGCTGGCTGACCGCCGGCCGCGGAGGAGGGCGAACCGCAGCCCTCGGATGCAGTTCCATTCCCCCTGTATCAGTTGCCCTTGCCGCGAACTGATTACGGCTAAGCATAAGCGTGCATTCCAGGCAGCAAGTACGTCACACCGAAGAAGGTGAACATCACAACCGCAAAGCCTAGGATCGCGAAATACGCAGCGCGCCGGCCACGCCATCCGCGAGTAACACGCATGTGCAAATATCCGGCGTACACCAGCCAGGTAATCGCTGCCCAGGTCTCTTTAGGATCCCAGCTCCAATAAGAACCCCAGGTGCGATTCGCCCAGTAGGCGCCCGCCGCGATCATCAGGGTGAGTAAAGGAAATGCAATCGCGATGGTTTTGTAGGTGATGCGGTCGAGTTCCTCAGCGCTGGGCAACATGCGCTCGAGGTCTTCACGCCGCCAGAGTAATAAAAGGTAGAGGAGTGAAACAAAGATCCCGCCGACTAGGCCGGAGAGAATGAACGGGCTGGCGGCCAAGCTGGTCGAGAACAAGCCGTCGGCGTCGAGGGAGCCGTAGCGGCCATCACGCGCTCGCAGCAGGAAGAACACGAGAGCCAGCACTTGCAACAGGATGCTGACGAATACGGCCCGGTTGGCGATGTCGATGAAATTTTCTTTCCCGGTTTTGCGCCAGACCAGATAAAGAACCAAAGGAGCGGCGGCAGCCGCGAGTACCATCAGCATGAGCCAGCCGAGATCGGGTATCACAACAAACAAGCGCACGCTCTTGGCCAGAAATACTTCTGATTTTCGTTCCGGATCCCAGGCGGCGACACTCAGTCCTCCCCATTTCTCGAAGCGAGTCAGCACGCCCAGGTACGTGCCGATGCTAAACAGGCTGGTCGCGGCCAGGAAGGTTTCCGTCTTCATCTTGTCCTTAATGAGGAACATCATGGCCAGCGCAAAGCTAAGCGCACATGCCGCGTAGGCCAGCATGGCGAGCGTGACGTGGACGTGCAGCCAGGTCGATTGCAACGCCGGTACAAGGGGATGGACTTCGGTTCGGAGCAACTGCATCAGCACAACGCCGACGATCGCGACCGGCATAGTCACGGTGCCGATGACTTTCACCTTGAATTTTTTCTCTGCAATCAATGTCAGCACAGCGAGCGTCCATACGAAACTGAGCAGCATTTCGTAGATGCTGGCGAACGGCGGATGTCCAGCTTCATACCAGCGATGAGCGACGGCGCCGGTGTTGGCGATGAGGCCGGCCCACGTCGCGAGCGAGGCGAAGCGGATATAAGAAGGAATGCCGGTGACCCCGAAGCCTAGATAAAGCGTTCCCGCGCCCGAGTAGAAAATGAGCGCCGCGTAGAGCAAGTTGGAATCGTTGAGCAGGTTCCCGCTCTTGACCACGTTCAAAAATGCCATGAACAACAGGAAGGCAACTCCCAGCCCCACCATTACGACTAGCGTTGTGCCTGTAGCCGCGGGTTGTTGTTCGGCTCTTGCAATTCGTGCCATTGACGCATCCTCCATTGCCGTATTTATTTTCCGGCGAGTGAAGCAACAGGCGCCTCGGCGCCTGCCTTTGATGAAACTTTGAGTTGTGATTCGATTTCTTCTACTAGTTTGCGGAAGCGCTGCTCGAATACATCCTTGTTCTTGTTCGCGGTTCCACCGATCCAGAGCGTGAGTTGCCCACGCGCATTGCGTACGGGCACGGCCCACACCCGCACGTGGACGAAATAGAAGACCACGGCCAAACCGAGCCCCATGACCAGCACGCCGGCCCAAACCGACCACTGGCCGGGTTCATGCGAAACTTCCAGGCCGGTGAAGTACGCCATCTGTATGTCTTTGCCTTCGAAGGTGTAGGGTGAGGAGTCGTTTTGTTCAAACCCTGGAATCGCGGGCAGCCAGAAATTCACGGCTCGCCCGGATTTCTTGGATTCCACTACCAGATGAGCGGCTGGATTTTCCAGTTCGCTGGAGCGGGCGTAAATCTGGCCGTCGCGAACCACATAGTCGGGAATGAACTCGGCGAGGCGGACCGTGGTATCTGGATCCAGCGGCAGAGTCTCGTCAGGACTAATCGTGATATCCCTGGGCGCCTGGCCGTCGCGAGGAGTGGCGGTGAGAACCAGTTTGTCGATCTTTCCAGTCTTGCCGTAGCTCGCCTGATAAAAGCGTATGCCGCGATACACCAGCGGATCGTTGACCACGATCTGCTTGTGGACGACGGCTTGTCCATCCTGCAGAATCGTCAGATCTGACCACCAGCGTTTGGGAGTTCCGTCGGTATAGTTTTCCTGGCCTGCGCTCTCGCAGCGAATGGCAAAACCAAGATTGCGTTTACTTCCGTTCTGCGTCTCCACCTGGCTGGATTGTTGCCCGCGGTTCAGAGTGACAAAGGCACGCCAGCCGTAAAGCGCATCGACGATGCCTCCAAGAAAGATGAGAAGCAGACTCGCATGCACGATATAGACCGACATCTCAGAAAAGCGGCTGCGCTCCCCGAACAAAGAAAAGCTATTCTCGCGGACGATTCGCTCGGGCCCGAATCCTGCTTTGTGGAAGACTCGTTCGGCTATGTTCAAGCCTGCTTCTTCATCTCCGATTGGAATCAGTGTGTGGTTGGGCAGTGCGTTTCGGAAGCTCTCGTCTGGACTCTTGTAAGGACGCGCGTAGTAACGCCACGAGTTTGGGAAACGCTGAATCGATGCGGCAATAATGCTGAAGCTCACCAGCACCAACAACGTAACGAACCACCAAGCGTGGAAAACGTCGGTCAGTCCGACGCCATCCAGCAGGCGAAGCACTTGCGGCGAATACGCCCGCTGCATTTCGTCGGCATCGGTCGCGGGACGTTGCAGAATGACCGTCCCTGCCGCCGAGACGATGACCACGAGAATAAGCAGAATGACGCCGGTTTTGATCGCGCCGAGGGTCTGCCAAGTTTTCCGCACTGTTTTCTGAACTGCGGAGTGTGAGCTTGTAGTCATGGTTCCTTCCCCGGGCTGGTAAAAGCACGTTGCGCGCCATTGCCGAAAAGTTGGCGAAGTTGCTGAAATTCCTGACAATCGGTCACATCGGCTGGAAGACTTGCAAAGTGGCGCTTGAGCCAAATCCCACAGCGGATTGGAGTTCTGCCGGAATTTCGCGCAGGCGAATGAAGTCGCCGTAACGATAGCCCAGCAATTTTCTCCCCAGCACCGGGGAACGATCGTCAGTCTCTAACAAACCCTCCTAGGTGACACTAATCACAGCTAGATGGTCCGAAAATCACAAGAGCAATCGAGACGTCGAAATATGCGAACTACGAAATCCGCAGTCTGCTGAAGTTCGCGTTCACGACGAGAATGAAGCTCCCAAATATTCGCCATGGTTACTTGGGTCATTTCGACCATGGCACTGCGGGAGAAACCCCATCATGATGAAGTTTTCAACAAATGCGACTTCCTATACAGTGGAGGCCGATCTCCAACTGATTTTGCTGCAATCTGTTAGAAGGACTGTTTCGAAATCCACCAGGCCTTGAATCTAAGGCGAGATGCGTGCACAGGCAGGCAAGGAGGCCGTAGTGGGCGTGACCCTGGAATCACTCAAATCGATCTCTAAGACGACTCGCAAGTTCAATGCGCTGGGCGGATTGATCGTGGTAATCATGCTCGCCGGCAGCGCGGCCGCTGCGAAACATCCAGTGCCGCTTGATCCGAAAGCGGACACCTCCACTTGCATTGCCTGCCACGAAGACAAGACCAAGGGCAAGTCGGTTCACTCGGCAATGGCCATGGGCTGCACCTCCTGCCATGAGATTCGCACGAATAACGACGTCACTCGGGTAAAGCTGATCACCACGACTCCACTGGCTCTCTGCCTGACTTGCCACGCAGACAAGAATGCTGCGGACTTAAAAGGAACGGTTCATCCCCCGGCCGTGCGCGACTGCGTGAAGTGCCACGATCCGCACTCCTCAGATAATAAGAATCAGTTGTTGAAGCCCGTCTCCGGGGACCAGAAAGAAAATCTTTGCCTGAGCTGCCATACGACTGGCCTGAACGTGCCCGAGAAAGGCAGCCGTCATGCCGCGCTCGATATGGGCTGCGATACCTGCCACGTCACCCACAAGACGGGGGAGATTGGAAAAGCCGAGTTCGATTACCATCTCACCAAGGCGCCGCCGGCGCTTTGCGTAGATTGCCATGACGTAAAGGGCGCGGACCTGCAAAAGGCGCATCAGAACCAACCCTTTGAAACCTCCAATTGCGTCAGCTGTCACGATCCGCATGCCTCCGCCGCTCCCAAGCTAATGGCGAAATTTACCCATCCACCCTTCGCCGACAAGCAGTGCGAAGTCTGCCACGCGCCGGCCAAGGATGGAAAAGTGGTGCTGACCCAAAGCGATGCAAAGGCATTGTGCGTAACTTGCCACGACGATAAAGCCAAGCAGATCGACAGCGCGAAAGTTCCGCATCCGGGAGCGGCGGGTGACTGCACCGACTGCCACAGCCCTCACGCCAGCAGGCAAGCGGGACTTCCCAAAACAAATGGGGTCGAGATCTGCCTGGGCTGCCATAGCGATATCGCGGACCAAGGCAAGAAACCGTATCATCACCAGCCGGCCTTCGGCCAGGGATGTGCCACCTGCCATCAGCCGCACGGCGGAGATAACGACCATCTGCTGCGCGCCTCGACGACGAACGCACTCTGCCTCGAATGCCACGGTCCTGATCGGCAACCCAGGAAACTCGAAGCTGAGCACCTGCTGACCATTTTCAGCGGAAGCGTGAAGCTTCCCGAAGACTATTTCACCAAGAACAAGGTCGTGGTGCTGCCCTTGAGATATGGCATGGGCCATCCTGTCGAGGCGCACCCAGTTTCTGACCTGATGGATCCGGCGAACCCTGGCAAAGTGAAGACTCCGATGAATTGCCTGACCTGCCATCAGCCACACAGCTCGGCTCAACCCGACTTGCTGGTGAAGGATCAAGCCAACAACATGGCATTTTGCTCGACATGCCACAAGGACTTGAAAGCGCGATAGCGTGCAGTTAGGGAGAGACTACAATGTTTACGAATCTGACTCGCGATATTCAAAGATTCCTGGCACTGGTTGTTCTTCTCAGCATAGGGCTGGGATCGCCAGTCTCGATGTTCGGAAAGAAGAAGAAGGCCGACGATGCCCCGCCGAAGGCACCGCCGGTCATCGATTATTCCAACATCGTGTGGCCGAACCCGCCTGCCATCGCTCGTATCAAGTACTCGACCTGGTATGCGGCCGAGCAAATCTCGCAAGTCGAGGCCGGAACCACTACCAAAAAGGCGAAATGGATGGATCGCCTGGCGGGCACGCAAACCGCCGCCGACAGTCCAAAATTTCTCTGGCAGCTTGGAGAGCCCTACGGCATGGCTGTGGATTCCAAAGGCAACCTTTATGTCGCCGACCAGAAAGTGGGCGCGATCTTTATCTTCAACACCGAAACTCGGAACGTCGATCTCATCAAAAACAAGGTGCATGGTCACTTCGTCCGCATCATTGGCTTAGCCATGGACGACAACGACCGTCTGTTTGTTTCCGATCCCGGGTTGGGTCACGTGCTGGTGTTCAACGCCCAGCACCAGCCGCAAGACGTTATCACCGACGGACTCGTGGAACCAGGCGGGCTGGCACTCGACGTCGAAAACCGCCTTCTCTACGTTGCCGATGTCAATCAGGATCAGGTCCTGGTCTACGACGCTGACACGCTGAAGCTAAAGCGCAAGATGGGTACCGGAGGTCAGAAACACTCACTCACTACCCCGGGAGATTTCGCTCGTCCCGCAGGGTTGGCGGTCGACCAGGATGGCAATCTCTACGTCGCCGACACCCTCAACAACCGGATCGAAATCTTCGATGGCGATGGCAAGTTCATCAGAATGTTCGGCAAAGCTGGCGACGCGGCGGGATATTTCGCGCGGCCCAAGGGCGTTGCTATCGACAGCGATGGCCATATCTGGGTGGTGGATGGGATGCAGGATCGAGTACAGGTCTACAACCAAGAGGCGCAGTTGCTTATCAGCTTCGGTGGCCACGGACTTCTCCCTGGCATGTTTCAAGGCATTGTCGGCATCGCCATCGATAAGCAGAATCGCGTCTTCACCTCGGAAATCTTCCCCGGCCGGGTGCAACAATTCCGTTACGTCACCGATGCCGAGGCTGAGAAGCTGAACAAAGAGAAAGAAGCGGCGCGAGAGAAAAAGGCCAGCGTATCGACTCCGCCGGCGCCTGTCGCGATCCAGGCGACCGCTCCTCAGGCCAAATAGTTCGCGCCTGTCGAACGGCACTAGCCGCTCGCGCAGATTGCATACATCCTTTGTCGGCGGGCTTCGCAAGGCGAAGGCCCGCACTTCCTCAGGATTACAAAGTTAACCGGATAATTCTGTCATCCTGAGCAACGCGAAGGACCTATGCAACCTGTCTGCAGCGGAAAACCTTACTACGTTCCAGCCTGTTCCCTTCTGTTGCATTTCTCAACACCATCTTTTGACGCCGGGAGCCCGCATCGCGTTTGTCTAGTTCCACTGCGGAATTTCACCAACAGGTTACGAAGGGGTTGGTTCTTTTCCCGCAGTTGAGCGCTCTCCCGGAATGGAACCATTACCTCAGTAAAATTTGCTAACCAATTCAAAGCGTTTTATTTATTGGCAATTTATAGTGCGCCGACAGCAACTCCCGGCTTCGGCGTGGCAGTTGCACTAACCCTCGCAGGGGGCGGCTGTAGAAAGTGCAGCCCAGGGCCTAAGCCTCCGAAAGTTGTTAACGCATTGCAACTAAAACAGGAGGTCTTATATCAATGAAAAAGGTAATGTTACTCGCAATCTTCGTCTTTGCCGTCACGGGGCTGATGATGGCCCAAACCTATTCTTCACCGGTCGATGTACTCGGCGCCCATAACAACCAAGGCCGCGGCTGCGCTGGCTGCCATGCTCCGCACAGCGGCTCGTTCGGATCTGGCCACGGCGGTGTGGCCGACGCCGGCAGCTATGCATTGTGGGGACAGGACGCCAGCCCACTGTACGGCGCGACCATCAAGTTCGGCGACAGCGGGCAATACGTCGAAGTTCTGCCCACCAGCATCACCAGCGGCAGCACCGAAGTTGGCGGCATCCTGCTCTGCCTCAGTTGCCACGACGGCAACGTTACCGCATCCAACATGATGACTGGCAAGTCGTACGAGCAAGCGATCGGCCTGTTGACCAATACCACGTACGGCGGCCAGGCGATTCCAACCCTGCTCGGCAACGACGGCACCACCGCCGGGAATTACACCAACGATCACCCGGTGGGCGTCGAAGCCACCATCAGCACCACCCAGCCCGGCTTGGTCTGGAGCGGATCGAAGTTTAGCGTAACCCCAGGAAGTCCGTACGCGCAGTTTGTAGCCAACTACGGCTGGCCAGCGTTGGCGCCCGGAAAGTGGTCCGCTCCATACGGTATCAACACCTCGGGTCAGCCCTACGTGGCTTGCACCACCTGCCACAACCAGCACGTCATGACGGTTTACTCGTCCAGTGTCAACAGTCCCATCGCCGGAAACACGGCCGGCTTTTATGCCACGTACTTCTTCGTGAATGGCCCCTACAACCCGAACCTTCAGACTTACGCCAAGACGTCAGCGCCCTCGACGACTCAATTCTGCCGTCAGTGCCACTTTGGCGAGGCGAACGAAGCTAACAACACCAACAACATTACGACGCAATTCCAGTAAGAATCGTCTGTAACCCGGGGGAGAGAATTTCTCTCCCCTTTTTTTCTGAAGTAACGAGCGAGGAATTATGAAATACAAGCTCTCAGTCAGCATCCTGCTAGTAAGCGCGCTCAGCGCCACGGCCCAAGTAGCCTCCCACGCACCAGCAACTCCCCTGGCACCGGCGACCGCCACGACGGCAGCGCCTCTACAGGTCAGCGACAAGCCCGTGGTACGGGTCAACGGAACGGTGCTGACGGATCGCGACCTGGTGCGCGAGATGTTTGCCATCTTTCCCTACGCCAAGCAGCACAACGGATTTCCCAAGGCCCAGGAAGCTGCCATTCGCCAGGGCGCACTGGAGATGATCATTTTCGAGGAACTGGTATATCAGGAAGCGGAGCGGCGAAAGCTGACGGTCTCTGCCAACTCCCTGAGCCGCGCCGAAGCCGGGTTTCGCAAGCAGTTCAATAGTCCCGACCAGTACGACGAATACCTGCAAGTCGAGATGCACGGCTCGCGCGATCTGCTGCGCAAACAGATTCAGCGTTCGCTCCTGATCGAGCAAGTGCTGAAGAGTGACGTTGACGACAAGTCCGTCATATCGCTGGCCGAGGTGAAAGCGTATTACGACAAGACCCCGGCGCGCTTCAAGACTCCCGAGTCGTTTAGCATACAAAGCATCTCCATCCTTCCTCCGCGAGATGCCAAAGCGACCGTGGAGGAGGCAAGCCGCAAACGAGCTGAAGATGCCCTGCGACAAGCACAGGCGACCAAGAGCTACCAGGAGTTTGGGCTGTTGGCGGAAAAGATCTCCGAGGACGACTTCCGGGTCAATATGGGCGATCACAAGGATGTGAGCCGCGACAAATTGCCCCCTCAGATTGTGAAGGCAGCGCTGGCCATGCAGGCGGGACAAGTGAGCGGGCTGATCCAGATCGAAAATGCGTTCACCATTTTCCGCCTGAACGCGCACAATCCAGCGCGGAAGCAGAGCTTCGATGAAGTGAAGGGTGACCTGCGAATCGAATTGCAGAAGAGCAAGTACGAACGGCTGCGCTCGAATCTGGCCAAGAACCTGCGCGCCAAAGCCAAGATCGAAATCGTTTAGGGCCGGCTAAGACTGATTCACCGCGGAGGCACAGAGACGCAGAGAAAACCACTAATTGTTCTGGTTTTCCCTCTGCCTTCTCTGTGCCTCTCTCCCTCTGTGTCTTTGTGGTGAGAACTTCAAACTGTTGTGTAATTAAACTCGCCGGGCGTGGGATATCGCGCAGCCACAGTCCGAAGCTAAATCTTGACGCGGGTTGTAACTGAAGTAATCCCTTCATTATCAGCTCTTAATGATTTCCGCAGTTTGCCACGGAGTGGCAACGATAGTGCCTTCTTGTCTATAGAGCTGTCCGGATAAAGAGGGTTAACGGGTGGAAAACGCTGGCACAATGAGAAGAGTTGCACCAGGTATCGTCGGGCTGTTGCTCCTGATGGCGATACCGCTGGCTTCCGCCCAACTGCAGGTCGGGGACGATCTTCGCATGAAAGCGAATGGCCTCTTTACCTTCGGGTACACCGGGGACTTCGGAGAAGGTTCCCAAGTGGCATCGGACCATGGGCTAACCTTTGGGATGGACGGCAACCTCTCCGGTTCCTACTACAATCCCAACTTCCTCTCCTTCAACGTCAATCCCTATGTGAATCAGTCGCGGGATAACTCCAACTATCAATCGCTAACTGGCGCCAGCGGCGTAAACGGGGCGGTGAATCTATTTACGGGCAGCCACTTCCCGGGATCGGTCTCCTTTCACGACGACTACAACAGCACCGGCACCTTCGGGCTCCAGGGTTCGCCCGATTTCACCACCCACGGCCGCGGGGACGGTTTCGGCATTGGATGGAGCGCACTCATTCCGGGCTTACCCACCCTTTCGGTTGGCTATCAGCAAGGCAGCGGATCGGGCACGGTATACGGCAGCGACCAGGAGACCAGTTCTGATTCGAGGCTGTTCAACGTGCGGTCTTCCTACGCGATCGAGGGCTTTCACCTCAACGGTTTCTACGATCACAACACTCTTAATGCGACCTATCCGGAATTTCTCACTGGCAATCAGGAATCGGTATCCGATACCAGCGGTCACGACTTCGGTTTCGGCGCCAACCGCAACTTGCCGATTAACGGCTCGATGTACATCAACTACAACCGCTCCGAGGCTAGCACCGATTTCCAGGGACAGAACGACAGCACGAACAGCTACACCACCAGCACCGAAACATCCGGCGTGACTTTCCATCCAACCCAAAAGCTAAGCTTGTTTGCGAACCAGAGCTATACGGACAATCTCTCGGGATTCTTGAACCAGACTGTCATCAGCAGCGGAAGCGTGCAGACGCCGTTCAATCTCGGTTCAGGATCAGACTCCCTCCAGTTCAGTGGCGGCGCTGCTTATCAGTTCACCAATTTTCTGGGAGCCCAAGGCCAAGCCACTTATTATGACCAATACTATTTTGGCAAGAGCTACACCGGAACCTTCATCACCGGCAACGTGAACTATAACCGCAGGATCCTGAATATGTTTACCTTCTCTGCGGGCATAGTAGAGGAGTCCAACGGTCAGGGCAGCAATTCGGTGGGTTTCCTTGGCAACGTGAATTACTTTCGTCGTATCAAGGGCTGGGAGACTTCGGGATCGTTCGCCTACGCCCAGAACGTGCAGTCGGTCTTAATCACCTATACGACCTCCTATTACAACTACACTGCCAGGCTGCATCGTCGCTTCGGACCGGGCTTAACCTGGATCGCCACTTATAACGGAACCCGAAGCGGCCTGACCCAGCAGCCGGGAAGCGACAACCATAGCGAGAGCTATACGACTTCGTTCAGTTCGCGGCGGTTCACCGTGTCAGGCAACTACTCGAAGTCAAACGGAGAGTCGATTCTGACCAGCACCGGACTGGTCGCGCTTCCGCCGACCCCCGGCGTGCCGACGGGCGACCTCGTCCTCTTCAACGCCGATAGCTATGGCGGCGGGGTTTCTGCCACGCCTTTGCGACATCTTACGATCGCGGCAAGCTTCAGCCGCGCTCTCAGCAATACGCTTAGCAACGCGACCTATTCGCGTAACAACACAGAGATCTTCAACGCTCAGTTGCAGTACCATCTCAGGAGGATTGGCCTGTTATCCGGGTTCACCCGATTCACTCAGGGCATTAGCGCGACCGGCCTTCCGCCTGGAACCGCGAATTCGTATTTCGTCGGAGTGTCGAGATGGTTCGATTTCTTTTAAGCCAGCGGTGCATTGGACTTATGCGAAAAGGCTTGGCGGTTGCTGGCTTCATCGTGTTGCTTGCGATGTCGGCCGCTGAGGCCAAATCGCACAAAGCAACGGTTGTCCAACCCGCACCGCCGGAGTTGTTGCTCGACGGTGGCCGGAAACTGACGTTTGAGCGCAGCTTCAGCCTGGAGCGCGAAGTGAAGCCCAAGCGCAGCTTTTGGACTCGTGTGGTTGATGTCATCGCTGGCGAGCCTGACTTCCACTTTCTGGTCAGTCCTTACAGCATTACAACCGATTCGCACGGACGCGTCATCGTGACCGACCCTGGAGCCTACGGCGTCCACATCTTTGACTTCACCGAAAAGAAATACAAGTTTCTCTCTCGCAGGGATAACGGTAAAGATCCGATGCTGTCGCCGCAGTGTGTCACTGTGGATGCGGAGGACAATATTTATGTGACCGATTCGCAGGCCGGCAAGATTTTCGTCTTCGATGCCAAGGGGAAATTCCGGCGGGTAATCGGCAGCCTGAAAGGCGGCGAAGGATATTTCAAACGCCCCACGGGAATCGCGGTCGATTCCGCGGCCCAGCGAATTTTCATCACCGACACCTTACGCAACAAGATCTTTGTCATGGATATGCAAGGCAGCGTGCTGGCGACGATCGGCAAGAATGGCACGGGCGACGGCGAATTCAACTATCCCACGGAACTGCGGCTGAACGGTTCGGAGTTGTTCGTGGTCGATGCCATGAACTTCCGCGTGCAGGTTCTGGACCGCTCCGGCACCTTTCACTATTCGATCGGGAAGATTGGGGACAGTACTGGATCGATGTTCCGTCCCAAGGGGATCAGCTTCGATTCCGAAGGACATCTCTACGTTGTCGATGGCCTTTGGGGCATGGTGCAGGCGTTCGATCGTCGAGGCCGGCTTTTGTACTACTTCGGGCAGCGAGGAAGCGGACTCGGAGAATTCCAGTTGCCGACCGGACTGCAAATCGACAACAACGATCGGGTTTATGTCGTGGATTCCTTCAATCGCCGCATTGAGGTCTTTCACTACTACGCGGCAGCGAAATCAGCTGATGGGGGAAAGCCATGAGGTGGATGCTGGCCTCAGCTTGTGCAGTGGTCCTGGCTCATAGCCTCGCCACGGCGCAGGTACCCGCTGACGTATTGGGGATGCACAACCTGTCCCCAACCAGCGGAGCTTCGGTCTACTCGCAAGGAAGCTTGGGCTGCACCTTCTGCCACGCCCCGCACAGCGGAATCGGAGGAATATCTCCGCTGTGGAACCAGACGCTATCGAAGGCGACCTATACTCCGTACAACAGCACGACCTACGTCGAACAAGGAAGCACCCAGCCAACACTTGGAGTGACCAGCAGTCTGTGCCTGAGTTGTCACGACGGCACCGTCGCCGTGGGACAGTCGGCAGCCTACGGACCACTGCCCGTGACGGGATCGATGAACGGCATTGATTCTTTCGGCATGAACCTGAGTGGAACCCATCCCTTTAGCCTGATCCTGCCGATGAAGGACGCGTCCAACCTTGTAGCCTCATTAGTTTCGCAGGGCAAGACGGCGGACCCTACCGGGGCGGTGAAACTGATCAAAGGGAACATCGAATGCACTAGTTGTCATAATCCGCATGTGCAAGGCACGGATAAGGTTGCTCTGGATTTCCTGGTCCGCGACAGTTCCAGCGGCCAGATGTGTCTCGCCTGTCACGATCCCAACCGCGTGATTCAAGGACAGCCAAACCCGCTTGCCGGCTGGACCAACAGCATCCATCAAACTGCAACCAACCAACCCGCTGCCAATGCCAACGTGGGTTTCTACAGCACGGTTGCCCTGAATGCCTGCACGTCCTGCCACATGGAACATAATGCAACCGCGCCAGCCCGACTGCTTCGGCCCGCCAATCCGCCAGCAGCCAGTACGGACACAGCAACCCAGGATTGCATCACCTGTCACAATGGGGGAACCCTGCTTTCGCCAGCGGCTCCGAATGTGATGGCTGAGATCGCTAAAATAAGTCATCCTCTGCCTGCGGGAGCCAATTTTCACGACGCTGCCGAAACCGCCGTGCTCAATAACAATCGTCACGCCACCTGCGTCGATTGTCATAGCGCTCATGGTTCGAACCAGGTGGTCACGTTTTCCGCGCCGCCCGCGATTCGTCCCTCGCAAGCCAACGTGACCGGGATCAGCGCCGCCGACGGCGTAACCGTTCTGATTCCCGCGATCAACCAATATGAGAACTGTCTGCGCTGTCATGGCACGAGCGTGGGAAAGCAGAGGATGCCGATTTACGGCTACGCACCTTTGCGATTGGTGTCGGCACCGGATCCCCTGAACGTAATCCCTGAGTTCAGCGCGACTGCAACCTCGAGCCATCCTGTAACGCACGACAGCCTGAGCCCGCTGGCGCAGCCGAGTTTGTTGACCAATATGTTGAACCAGAACGGCACACCAGGTCGGCTTATGGGAGTCCGGATTTTCTGCAGCGATTGCCACAACAGCGACGATAACCGTGAATTCGGCGGAACCGGGCCGAACGGTCCTCACGGTTCGGTCTACCCGCACATTCTCGAGCACAACTATCAATTCAGCCAAACTGCGGCCCCCGGTGGACTCGTCACGAACACTTTCCCTAACCCAGACCTCAGCCTCAACGGACCTTATGGCATGTGCGCCAAGTGCCATAATCTGACCAACGTCGTGAGTAATGCGAGCTTCACCCACCACGGCAATCACGTGTCGCAGGATGGCTTCTCCTGCTCGACTTGCCATACCGCGCACGGCATGGGTTCGGTAGTTCCAGGTGTATCTGGCGAACGGCTGGTGAATTTTGACATCAATGTCGTGGGGCAAAACAATGGCGCTCCTATTTCCTATAACCGCGGCAGCAACACCTGCACCTTGACCTGCCACCAGACCGCCCACAACGCCGATGGCACAATCACCAACGCCCAAGTATCCAACCAGAGAGCAAGAAAGAAATAAGGACGAAAACCCATCACTCGCAAGAACTTGGCTACAGAACTCACGCCTACGAAGTGCCCGCAGTGCCAAAACGCGCCCACGCTGCGAGGAAAGACCCGATTTTGAGGCCCATTTCCCTGGGTAAGGTCTGCGTCTGTGCTCCTAAATGCCTGCAAATAAGGCAGCAATCGACCAAGCAATCGTCCCTCGAGTTTTGGCACTCCCAATGCATTTCTGGACTTGGGGTGCTTCTCCATCAACGCGTAAGCAGGAGCTTCAAACTATGGCAGGTGAACCGATTGAACACGCCGCATCCAAGGCCAGCTGGCAGCCACGGCAGTTAGTGATTATGTGCGCTGTCTGTCTGGCAGCTGGATTCCTGGCAGGCTATTTACTGCGCGGATCGGCGTCCGCTCCAACCGCTTTTGCTCCGGCGCAGGCTGCTGCCGTTTCGCCTCATGCGATGGGTGATTACACGGGACCAATGCCGACTGCACAGCAGACGCCACCAGCAACGCCCTCGTTGGACGACCTGCAACGCATGGCGGACAAGAAAGCCGCGCCGCTGTTAGCGAAACTGAAGTCAGACCCTAAGAATCCGCAACTGTGGAACCAAGTCGGTCTGACCTACAAAAGCGCTCATCAATTCAAAGAGGCCGCTGGCTACTTCGAGAAATCCCTGCAGTACGATCCGAAAAACCTTGGCGTGCGGGCTGACTACGCGTCGTGCCTCTACTACACCGGGGATGTGGACGGTGCTCTCGCGCAACTCAATCAGTCGCTGACTTACGATCCGAAACACGCGGGCACGCTGATGAACATAGGCATCATCAAGTGGAGAGGCAAGAACGATGCCGACGGCGCGGTCGACGCATGGGAAAAGCTGCTGCAATACCATCCCGATTTCCCGCAGAAAGACTTGGTCCAGCAGATGCTCACGCAGGTGAAACAGAGCGCGAAGACGGCGAGCGCTGGACAAAAGGGATAACCTCCTCAGCCGGGGTGGTCGATTGCTAACGGAGCGGGTGCGTGGATTTCGGCTTTCCTCGGCGCGACGTGTGTGCTCTCGGTTTACAGAGCGTATGCCCGAGGACGGCCAGGGCTGGATACCAACGGGTCTGACGACCGAGGTTAGGCCCAAGGAATCAGATCCGATCCAGCCCTGATCGTATTGTGGAACTTGAATAACGGAAGCGATGGCGGAACAGGTCAAAGTGCTTGCTGCAGAAACAGGGCGCGTAACTTCGGGCAGGCGTATCTGGGCATTGCGGATCGCCATCAGCGTCTTTGCGCCATTACTCCTGCTCGGGCTGGTGGAAGCGGCTTTGCGGATGGGCGGAGTCGGATTTCCCACTGACCTCACAGTTCCATGCACTGTCCAGGGCCGTCCTGCCTCTTGCTACAACTTGTTCTTCATCGCCCCATTTTTCCCGCCAGGCATGATCAAGGAACCGCAAATGTATGCGATTCCCGCGGAGAAGCCGCCGGGGACCATTCGGATTTTTGTGCTCGGAGAATCGGCGGCCATGGGCGATCCCGCACCCGCCTTCGGGTTCAGCCGATACCTGGAAGTAATGTCAGGCGAGCGCTACCCCTCCACGAAATTCGAGATTGTGAATACGGGCAGCGTAGCCATCAACTCGCACGTTGTGTTGCCGATCGCCAGAGAATTGGCGAAGCATCGGCCGGACATTTTCATTATTTACTCGGGAAACAATGAAGTCGTTGGACCATATGGTCCCGGCACCGCGCTTACGTCAACCAGCATGAGCCTTCCCGTCATCCGCGGTAGCATCTTTTATCATTCGACCCGCATCGGACAGCTCCTCACCAAGGTGGGCACGCCGAAAAAAGACTGGGGCGGAATGGCGATGTTTCTTGACAAGCAGGTTCGCGCCAATTCGCCGCTCATGAAGTACACGTATTCGAACTTCGAACACAACCTGCGCGACACCATCGCCGTTGCTCGCAACTCCGGCGCGCGAGTCATCGTTTCGACGGTGGCCACGAATCTACAGGACTGCGCCCCGTTCGGATCATTGCATCGGGAGAATCTGGCAGCAGATGATTTGCGTTCCTGGTCGACCCTGGTTCAACAGGGGGCTGAGCAGGAAAATGCCGGCTCCTATGTGGAGGCTTTGCAGTCGTATCACGCCGCAGCCAGCATTGATGACGAATACGCTGAGCTCGAGTTCCGGATTGCCCGCGCCCAGGAAGCCCTCGGAGATCACAACGCAGCGAAAGAACATTTTCTTCGTGCCCGTGAACTCGACACTCTACGGTTTCGCGCCGATAGCAAAATTAATGACATCAATCGCTCCGTAGCGAATTCATCACCAGGCGCTGAGCTGGTTGACGCCGATCAAATCTTCGCCAAAGAAAGCACTAATGGAATCATCGGGAGCGAACTGGTGTATGAGCACGTGCACCTGACTCCGCATGGCAACTACCTGTTGGCTCGAGCGATGTTTCTGCAGATCGCAAAGCAGTTGCCTTCGGAAACGGGGAATTCACTTTCGGCGGAAGACGTCCCTTCGCAAGCGGAATGCGAGAGGTTGCTAGCTTTCACCAAATTTGATCGGTCCCGTGTGACAGCGGACATGTTGCGACGGCTGCAGGAGCCTCCCTTCACCAATCAACTGAACCATTCAGATCAGGTTTTGAGGCTGATGATGCAGGCCGACGACTCCGGCGAAAACCCGAATGACACGGCTGCGCAGTATCAATGGGCGCTCGCGAGAAGGCCGGATGATCGCATCTTGCACTTCAATTATGGCTTCTTTCTCAACCCGTACAATCCCGCGGCGGCGGCCGCGCAGTTCGATGTCGCTCGCCCGTGTGATGGATTTCCTTTAATCACGCCGGACGGAAGCTTGCATTGAATCGCGGTAAACGGTCACCTCATTCCCTTACGCTGCTCTTTTGATCGAACACCCGCTGGCGCAATTGCAACGCTCGGTTGTCATCGGATCCATGTGCAACACCGCCGCCATTTTGAACTCCCGTCACAGAATCCGGCGACCGTTGTAGTGTCGTGGGTAGGAAAAACGGCCTGGCCCTGTGCTCGATGGGGTAATTTAACCAACGGTACGGAAGGGTTTTCCGCTGACGGCCGACGGCTTGTCGATTAGATTTGGTGATTCGAAGTCATGGTAGGCTGACCTTTATGGACTGCCAACTTCAGGAGGGACTGGATGCTGTTCGACTTCGCCACGATTTCCGCTAAAGATCGCTACAAGCTTTTGGTGTCGACGGTCGTTCCCCGGCCAATCGCCTGGATTGTCAGCCAGGACTTGAAGGGTGAGTTGAATGCAGCGCCATTCTCCTTCTTCAACGCCTTCGCGGGCGATCCTCCGGTTGTGGGTATCGGCATTGGCAGCCACGACCACGCCCGACCCAAGGACACGCGACGCAATATTCGCGAGACAAAGCAGTTCGTAGTCAACCTCGTTTCCGAAGAAACCGCCGAAGCCATGAACATTACTGCCATCGAGTTCGAGCACGGTGTCAATGAACTCAGTCAAGCTGGACTCACCGCGGTCCCGTGCTCGTACGTAAAGCCGCCGCGCATTGCTGAAAGTCCGGTATCGATGGAATGCGAACTATTGCAAATCGTCGAACTGGGACCGGAGAGTGGCCTGGTCCTTGGGCGCGTGTTGGCGATGCATGTGCACGAAGATTTCGTCATCGACCCGGCCAAGCATTACATCGACACGCCCAAGCTGAAGCTGATTGGCCGCATGCATGGCTCCGGATGGTACGTCCGAACGTCCGATCTTTTTTCGATCGATCGTATTTCCCGCGAAGCCTGGAAGCAACGCAAGCCGACGGTGCTTCTGCCGTGATGCTGAGTTCTCATCGCGATCGCACTTCCGGTTCGTGATCGTCTGAAGCCCTCATTTTTTCGTCAATATGCCGCTGCAGTCGGTCCCATTCGGAGCGGACCATCATTTCCTTGATGGCGAACTTGGTTTCGTGTTTGGCATCATCCACCCGAACCGCAAGCTCATTTTTGTGGAAACGAAATTCGATAGTCTGGGCCAGCGGGATGAGCGAATTGGACAACTTCCCCACGATAACAAACACGACATTATCGGATACCAGCGTGTATTCAGGGCAGGATTCAGGGCCGATTGAGTTCGAGGGACCGCCGAATGCGACCATGAATCCGTGACCGGCGGGAATGCATTCGCCCATGTGCATTCGCACGACCGAGCCGTGTTGATAGACTCCAATTTGCGCTGCCAGCAAACCCGGCAAACTGCAAAACAAGAAAATCAGCGAAAGTGCGCGTTTCATGGAATGTCCTCCTAATGCGCGATGTCTGAGCGGTAGTAGTAACCGCGGCGGCAGCGAAATTGCCAGTTGAGATTGTGGGTTGGCAGAATGCGAGTCGAGTGGAAATCTGAGCCGGACTCCGGCAATGCATACGTCACTACGCGGGCTGAATGCAAATCATCGATGACATCGGTGAAAATCCTGGCCGCGCCCTCGCGGATCCGAACGTAGCGGCCGCCAGATTCATCGGCAATCTCTTGCAGCATTGCGGCTCCGTTTGACGGTTGTCCGACATTGCCGACGTCGATGGTATAAACCTGCGCTTCGCTGGTCAGCGTTTTCTCCATCGCCCGCTTGAATGAGGCCTTGCTGATGGTGTCGTCACCATCTGAAAAGAGAGCAATCACTGGCCAAACATCAGGCTGTCTGCGCTTCGTGAGCAGGCTGGCTGCGGTATCAAGAGCATCAAAGAGCGGCGTCGAACCCCCGGTGGGCACGGAAGCAACCCGATCGGCAGTGAATGAACTGCGGCAATCTCCGGCGCAGACAGAGTGAGCTTCCGTCCCGCCGAATGACAGAACCGATACATCGTCCTCTGGACCCCACGGCCACTGCGAAACCAGTTGTAAGACTTCTGTGATCTCCTGCTTGAAATGCGGCAGAACTGAGTCGCTGGAATCAAACAGCACAATGACATCGAGTTTGATTGCGGCAGGTCGGGTGAAGCTGCGGAAGTCTCGAATCACTCTCTCATTGTCGACTACCGCAAAATCGGTCTTCTGGAGACCCTGAACAGCATGATGCTGTTCGTCTGTAGCGAAGAACACGAGACGCACTTCGGAAACGTCGCTGTGGTAAGTAGCTAATTTCTCATAAGGGATGGAAATCGCCTGGCCGAAAAGGAGGCCGTAGCCACACAGCTTTGTGACTAGCAACAGGGGCAAGAGTAGATGCCTGACCCGATTACGCATAAGCACGGCTCCCCTGAGCTTGGACGTAGAAGGTAGAATAAGGTTGTCATCGGCATAAGCCAATAACAACGTAAGAACTGGTCATTCACTGGAGTTACCGAAGTCTTAAGAAGAGCAAACAATTCTCCCGCCACGGTCAACTCCAGCTGACATCAAACTACGAACTCGCCGGATTCAAAACCACTGCTCGGGCCATTCCAGGGGAGATTGCACCTCGGAATCCTCACATCTGGAAAAGCATTCTGCCCCAATGGGCAAGTGCCGTCAAGACCGAAATGTTTCTATGTCGGTAGCACATGATATGTCCGGTTGAGATAGCAAGTGATATGTCCGCTTTGCGGGCGGTGAGGATAGGAGACCATGCGG